>Ga0209256_1000285_pt1 | contig 88890 bp, 78 predicted proteins | sample AraplaCol_mCL_r2_2_FD_184270 | JGI IMG/M metagenome (GOLD analysis project Ga0209256, IMG submission 184270) | Arabidopsis root microbial communities from North Carolina, USA - plate scrape MF_Col_mCL_r2 (SPAdes) (version 3) | ecosystem: Host-associated > Plants > Roots > Endosphere | place... | reverse complement strand
TCCACAGCCGCCACTACACCAAGCTTAAAAGCCATCGTGTAGTCGCGTTGGGTACGCTTTCCCTCAATTGCCATCACTCTCTCCTTAGAAAAAGGCGAAAACTGACAACTCATTGTAGGACGGGACAAAGTGATGAAAAAGGCCCTGCATCGAGCAGGGCCTTTTTTCATGCCGGCTTAGTGGCGGCGCGGATTATCCGGGCGGTCGTCGCGGCGGTTTGGCACGCCGTCGCCATCGCGGTCGCGGTCGTAGCGGTTCGGAATGCCGTCGCGGTCGCGGTCGTGGCTGCGGTAGTGCTGGCGGCCGTCGGGATTCCGGTCATAGCGGTTCGGGATGCCGTCGCCATCACGGTCACGGTCGTAGCGGTTCGGAATGCCGTCGTGATCACGGTCGCGGCGGTCCCAGCGCGAATGCTGGTAGTAGTAACGGCCGCCACGTTCCACCCACTGCGGCTGGTAGTACACATAGCCGGGGCGGGAAGCAATCCAGTTGCCGCTCACCCACACATGGCGGCGGCCATTCCAGCTCCAGTAGCCCGGCGCCCATACATAGCCGTGGCGCGCGGCAGGAACCGGCTCATAAATCGGTGGTGGCGGCGCAGTGCCGATCACCAGGTCCACATTCACTTGCGCGCTGGCGGGCGCCGACATGGCAGCAGCGCCGGCGGCGATAAGAACGGCTGCGATCAGCGATTTCCTGTTCATGGTGTGCTCCTCTCTGAATCGTGGTTTGTTGGATTCAGTATAGCAAGCACGTTTGCCGCAGCGTAGACCTGATTCAGTTTCTTACAAATACGGAAGATTTGCTACAGATGGATGTGCGCTAGCGCACATTCGCTTACAGGCTCGCCACGGAGGCGGCATGCTTCTGTTCTTCCACCAGCGAAGCCACCTTTTGCGCAGGCGTCAGGCGCTTGGCGCTGACTACCACAACGGGCATGGTCTTCGCGTTTGCGGCGGCTACCACCGGCGCCTGGGTTTTCGGTGCAGCTGCGTCGTAGGCTACGTTGGCTGCGCAGGCGATGCCGAAGGCAACAACGAAGATGGCTTCAAAGTTTTTCAGGACGTTCATGATTGGCTCCTTGGTGTGCGGTGCGTGTTTCGATGGTTGCACTGTATCTAAAGCCTCCCTTGGCCGCCATCGGCTTGCGACAGGCGGCCGGTTTGGCGGAATAGACTGCAGATTTGCGGACCTTTTCCGCTTCCCTCCGCATGGCTGTGCAGTGATGATTAACCCGCGTGGACGGCATGGCTGGCAAATACACGGCATGGATGAACCGCTTGCAGCTGGCCTGGCGCAGGCGCCGCCGCGCAGGCAATTTCGGCGCAGGCAGGCGGCTGCCGCTGCGCGCGCTCTGGCTGCCCATGCTGGCGGCGTTGACCGTCGCCGCCGGTGGCGCCATCCTGGCTTTTCATGCCGAACGGCTGGGAGAGGCCAGCGGCAACACCCAGGAATCGGCCGGCCAGCAGCGCCTTGCGCGGCTGTTCCAGCCGGTGCTGCCGGGCGCCGCCTTCACCATCGAGTCCGGGGCCGCAGCCGGTGTGCAGATGGTTCCCCAGCCTTCCGGCGCCCTGATGATTGCATACGGCCTGCAGGCGGCGCCCGTAGTGCGGGTGGACCTGTGCACGCAATTGTCCGGCGAGCGCATCGTGCCGCTGCGGATCGGCTACCGCTTTGCAGACGTTGAGCGCTGGCAGCGGCAGGCCGAAGCGAAGGGACAGGCGCCCGGCCTGCGGAATATTCTGCTGCTGTCGGATGCGTCGGCCAACACGATCCCGGAGCTGGAACTGTCCGGCAAGGCCTGGATGGAGGCGCCGCTGGCGCTGCGCTGGCGCTCGAAAGGCGCAGAAGTGCAATGGACCAGTGACGCCAACGGCGCGGCCATCGAACATGGCGTGGAGGGGCGGAGTTCCCTGCGGCGGCAAGGGTGGCTGAGCTGGGGCGAGGGCGCCTTGCGTATCGAGCGCCGGCCCAGCGGCGCCTGCCCGCGCGCCGGGGAGCTTGTGCTGCAGATGTATCTGCCGGCGGAAGATGGCGCTCCAACCGCGCTGGTAGGCGCCATGTCGGCACAGGGCAGGGCGGCGGCAACCACGCTGCAGCCGGGGCATTACCAGGTGCCGCTGGCGGCGCCTGCGGCGCTGGAAGACCAGACCCTGTTCAGCGGCCTGCTCGCGCATGGCCTGATCCGTACCGGCGCCGGCGGCCTGCTGGAAGCCGCGCCGCCGGACCTTCCCGCATGGCGTGCCGCACCCGCCAGCGCCCGGGCCGCCGAGCCAGAGGCATGGCAGGGCGCCACCCTCGACGACAAGGGGCGCAAGCTGCTGAAGCGGCTATACCAGCAGGCCGACGGCGCCTACGTGCGGGAGCAGATCGGTATCTACAACAGCGAACGCCAGCTGCTTGCCTGGCGCTTCGCCAACGCCAGTGCTCCGGCCCTGCGCGCCGCTGCGGACCCGGACGCGCGCCCCGGCGGTCCCACGCCTGAAGGCCGCGGCAGGCCTATGCCAGTGCTTGAGGCCAGGGGCATCAATGGCCCGCTGCCGCAAACGGCGGCAATGCCGGCATCATCCGCGCGCCTGTTCGATGACCTGCCGCAGGGCTGGCAGCCCTGGACCCGCGTTGCCCAGTGGCCCGCGAACCAGTCGGCGCCGGTGAACATGACGATCAATTTGCCTCGCCCGTCCACCGGCAATGAGTCGCTGCGCCTGCTGCTGATCGGCCGTATCGACACCAGCCAGCAGGTCTTGGGTGCTACACTGCGCGCCACACCCGCCTGCACCGGTCGCGCCTGTCCGGACGGCGCCGCCGTGCAGTCCATCGAACTGCGGCCCCAGGCCGGCATGCGCGAGATCACCTTCGCCGCTATGCCGCTGAACGCCGCAGCAAACGAGCGTAACGCCGACCGGCGCTACCGCCACCTGGTGAGCACGGCCGGGCGCCCCGACTGGCAGCCGCTGACAAACCTGCCGGCAACGCGCAAAACCGCATCGGTTGCGCCGGCCCAGGCCTCCCGCATTCTCCTCCATGACCGCAACGGCAGCCTGCTTTGGTCCGCCGGTGCGCCCACGAAGCAGGCGCAGGATGCAGGCCTTGCCACCATGCTTGGCCTGAACACCGAACACGCCAGCAGCATCGCGGGCATGCTGGCCCGCGCCAACAGCGCTGACGGGGCGGCCAGCGCGCAGCTCACCATCGACCTGCCGCTGCAAAGCCTGAGCCAGAAAATCCTCGACTGCATCGCCATGCGCCGTGGCCACTGGACAGGCAGCAGCTGCAGCGGCGGCGGCATCGTTCCCGAAGACCGCCACGCCGGATTCGTTCTGCTGGATGCAGAAACGGGCGACGTGCTGGTGGCTGCGGGCGCGGGTTCAGCTCCCGCGAGCACCGCCAGCTGGGCCGAGCTGCGCGACTTTGACCGCGCCAATCCGGCCCGCAGCCCGCTGCGCCTGCCCGCGCTCCAGCACGACGGCGGCGCGCACCAGAGCCCGGGCTCCACTTTCAAGGTGGTGAGCGCCCTGGGCCTCGAAATCGCCGCTCAGTCGGACCGCCAGCTGGATGCCATGCTCGATGGCCTGCCGTTGCAGAAGCTGAACGCTGTCGCCCGCGAGCGCGGCTTTGCCTTCGAAACCGGGGCGCCGGTCTATCCGCTCACGCCGAAACAGGCGCACATCACCAATTACCGCGAGCAGGGCCTCGACCGCCGCGCGCAGGAAGGCAAGCTTGGCGTTTCACAGGCGCTGACCTACAGCCTGAACACTTGGTTTGCCTGGTCGGCCGAGATGAGCGACCGCAGCCTGTTCGGCCGCGCCACGGGCGGCCTGCCGGCGCTGCAGCCGCTGGAAGCGGGCGCGCTCGATACGGTGCGGCCCATTGTCGCCGCCGCCCGCATGCTCGGCTTCGAGCAGCCGCTGCGCCTCGATGGCGGCCTGCTGCCGCCCGGCTTCCAGTGGTCGCCATACGATGCGCTGCAGGGCACGCCCGCACATTTCGACCCGATCCACACCCGCCATGAACTGCGCCAGATGAGCATCGGCTTGCGCATGCAGGCCACGCCGTTGCAGATGGCGCTGGCTTCGGCGGCCATTGGCCAGGGCGCGGTGGTGGCGCCGCGCCTGCTGCTGGTCCTCAATGGCCGGGAAGCAGCCGTGGCCCAGGCGGCGCCGCTGAAAGTGCGGCTCGACCGCATTCGTGCCGGCATGAAGGGCGTGGTGGACCGGGGCACTGCCGCAGGGGCCTTCGGCGGCAAGCAGTTCGCCCAGCTTCGCCCCGGCCTTTACGGCAAAACGGGCACCGCACCGGTGACCGAGGACGCCGCAACCGTGTGGTTCACCGGCTGGCTGGAACCGGGCACGCTGCCGGGACAGCGCCATCGCCTGGCATTTGCGGCCTTCGCCAGCCATTCAGATGCCAGTGGCGGCGATCATGCCGCCCCGGTGGTGGCTGCCGTACTGTCGCAGCTCGCCCGGCAGAACGGTGAACAGAAGGGCAAATAGCCTTGTAGTCCGGATAATGAATTTCCCGCGCGCGTGGCATCATTAGCCAGTGAGCGTCGTCGGCCATTTGATCCCCAATCGCCCGGCGTAACATTTCGTTAACAGGGATCGTCATGCGGTTGGCAGGAACCCGCTATCAGGAGCACGGCTGGGAACAGGTGCGCAAATTGCTGGGACAGTGCTCGCTGCACGTGTTCCGCCAGTGCACCGGCTTGCTCGCGCCGGATGAGATGCTCGACTGGTATATGGAAGCGATGGCCGTCGCACTCAGCGCCAACGCCCAGCTGGCGCGTGGCGAGGCGGCAGGCAACAGCTACGGGGACAGCGTGGCCCAGCTTTCAATGAGCCTGCTCTATGAGCTGCAGGTGCAGCCTTCGTACTGGGACGCGTTCATGATCGCGCTGCAGGCGGATTATGCGAAGCAGGGCGCATTCTGGCTGAACGCCGCCGGCGAAGGCGCTTTGCGCAAGAAAATCAACGATATGTTCGCCACCCTGCGCGACAAGGTCGATTCGGACAACTACCAGGCCGCCACGGGCCGCCCCTGCTCGCCGAACCGCATTTACACCTACCGCATGCTGGACACTGCCTACCACGACGTGGCGCAGATCTTTGCGAACTGGGAGCACAACGCAGCCCAGGTCTCCGCGATTTTTGGCAGGGAAGTGCTGGCGATGCCGATTGAAGTGCGCCAGATGCGCAGCATTGCGGATTGCCGGGCCGAGTGGATTATCCGGTGGAGTGAATCGCTCGAACGCTTCCGCGGCACGCCCGGGCCGCTGCATACCAAATCCAAGCGCTTCGCCAGCCTGAAAAACAACGCCGAGAAAATCGGCGCCATGTTGCGGGAAATCGGCGAGTACGAGGCCATTTCGGCCAATCTGGACCTGGAAACCTGGCAGCAGGACCATGATGAAGCCGCCAACTGGCTTGAGGACTACCTGCGGGTGGCATCCGAAGCCGTTGAGAGCGAGGTTCCGGACCGCATCCTGCCGCCTGGCGAAGAAGACGAGGATGAGCCGGAGACCGGTCCGGCGCCCGTAGCCGAAGCTCCGATGAGCGAGGAGGCCCGTGCGCTGGCCGAGTCGCGCGCGGCGGCGCTTTCGCTGCCCCTCCGCTATATTGAGATGGCGGCTGCCGCGCAGGATGCGGGAAGCTGGATATCGCGAACGCTGCGGGATGTGAGCTTGCCGGTGCGGCTGGCGGTCTACCAGAAACTGCTTGGTCCTGCCGACGACAGCTATCCGCAGGAATGGCTGGACCCGGATACCAGCGAGCTGCCTACCGTGCAGCAGCTTGCTACGCTGGACGGCATCTCGGTGCCGACCATGCGCAAGCGCCGTAATGACGCGATCACGCTGCTGCAGGCAGTGCCGCGCACTGAATGAAAAGGACATCAACGATGAAATCGCCCGACCAGAAACTGCAAGAGCGCCTGCTGCTGTCGCGCGCCGTGCCGGGCGACAGGCTGATGCTGGCTGACGAGGTGCTGCTCGCAGCGCTGAACGGCACGCAGCCGCTGTCGGTGGGCGAGCTGGCAGTGCTGCAGGCTTCCCCGCTGACCTTGCGCCGCTTCCGCCATCTGGCGCTGGAGCTGCGCCGCGCCGCGCAGCCTGCCGCTGCGAATGATGCTGCCTGGAGCGGCAGCCATGGCATGCTGCGCGCGGCAGCCAGCACCGAAGCGCTGGAAGCGCTGGCAACCGATGACGGCTACTGGACCCTGCATTTTGTGCCCGAGGGCGAAGACTGGCAGCTCATCCTGGCCTTGAACCCCGCCGCGCCGTTTGCCGCACGCCTGCTGCGCGAGCGGCCCGAAGTCCGCGTGACGGATGGCGGCGGCGCGATTGTGCTGCAAGGTCAGCTGGACAGCGACGGCGAATGCGAACGCAGCTGGGCTTTCCCGTCTGCGCCTGCCGAACATTTCCAGCAATACGGTGCGCAGTTCAGCGTTGCGCCGGTAAGCGGCTGAGGACCATGGCCCTGTTCAAGCGCTTTCGTAAGGGTGCCGCTGCCGGTGATGCAGCGGTGGCCGGGCGTTTGGGCAGTGAATGGATTGCGGTGCGGCGCGAAGCCGGGAGCATGGCGCCGGCCCAGTGCGTGACTGTGGTGTATGGCGAGTCAGGAAGCTCGCGGCGGCTGGTGTCGTTCCGCAGCGATGGCGGCGCGGCGAAGATCGCGTGCATGAAAGGCGAACGCGCATGGTGCTTCCATCCGGGGCCATATGTTACGGATATCGTGCCGTTTGCCGCTGCGCCGGAAGTCGGTTTGCGCATGGTGTTCGTGATCGATGCGGCCGATCCGCGCGTAACGCAGCAGCGCTTCGACCTTTTCCTGGTCAGCGAGATGGACGCCGACGCCGCCCAACTCACGCTGGAAGTGTTCGGCGAACAGGCGCAGGCCGCCTTGTGCGCCGCGCTGGAGCAGGGCGTGCTGGATCTGCCGCCCTGTACCTCGCTGGAGGAGTGGAACCTGTTCCGTGCGGGCCTGAATGAGCTGATGTACACGCGCTTCGGCGTGACGGTGGAAGATTGCGTTCCCGTCGACCTTGCGCCAGCCGTTGATTTCGCGGCGATGCTGCGCAGCCGTGCGCCGGTGCAGGCGCTTGCAGGGCAGGTCTACAAGGGCGCCGCCGCTTCCGGTGCTGTCATGCAGCCCGCGCCGCATGACCTGTCTTCGCCGCCTGCAATGCCAGCTACCGATGCGGGAGCGCCGCGCCAAGCCGGTTCGCCAGCCTGGCCAACGCCCACCGCAGCGCCATCGGCGCCAGTGGCCCCGGCGAATGCCGCCCCTGGCGCATCCCCGGCGCGGAGCGCTTCCGCCACGTCCAACCTCGCAGCTGCCGCTGCGGCCAGCGCGTCACAGAAGCCGGCCGGTCCTGCTGGTTTGGCGGCGCCGGACATTGCGACCATGCCCACCGGCTTGTTTTCGCCGGACACTGCAACCGAACCCGCCAGCTTGCCCGCGCCGGCAGCCGGTACCGCTTCGGGCGAGCCAACCGGTCTGCCTGAATGGGCCGTACCGAGCGCTTTGTCTCCACCTGCCAAACCAGCCGCACCCGCAGCCGCCGCATCGGGCGAGCCGGCGGATTCGTCCGGATTAGCCGCGCCGAACGCGTTCTCCATGCCGCGCGGCCCGGTTGAATCTGTGGCAGCGCACACCTCGGGCGAGCCACTAGCCGCTCCAGGCGCGATGGCCGGCCCGCAAGCGCCCGTGACGCCGACGGCCTCCGGCAGCCCGCTGCCGTCCGGCCGGACAGCCGCCCACGGCTCGCGTGCCGCAAAGCGCGACGCATCCGCCATCCGCCGCCTGTTCCTCGAACTGCCCGCCATCAGCGCCTCATTGCGCCAGATCGCGCTGCCCGAAGGCCAGAAAACCTTCAAACAGCAGCAGTCCATCCTGCAGCGCCTGGCCCTGCTGGCCCTCGACGCCGGCACCATGCCATCGCTGGACTGGTCCGCGCCGGACCAGAAAGCAAAACAGGCCCACCGCACCGAGCGCGCCGACCAGAGCCGCCGCGCGGTCACCGCGCTGGACGAAGCCTGGTCCCTGCTGGCCCGCCTTAAACAGGCGAGCCCCGGTGACGCGGCCAACTGCCTGCAGGAAGCCGACCGCATCGTCGCCAATCTCGAATATCACCTGGCCCGCCGCCGCAACGCCGAACCGCAGCCGGATGACCGCGCGGAGCCAAAGCTATGATCGACCTGTCGCATAGCCCGGCGCGCACCGCCAACCGGCCACCGGCCGCGGAATGCAGCAGCATCCTGCAGGACGGCCGCATGCTCACTGTCACTGCCACGCGCCGCCCGCGCGCCAACCGCGCCGAAGTGAAATGCGTCGCACCGGGGGCGCCAGCGCTATGTGAACGCATGCTCGAAATCGTCCACCTCGCGCGCCTCACCGAAGCGCGCTTCGACAGCCGCGAGCAGGTCGTCATCAGCATGGACATTGCGCCCGTCGCCACAGACCGCAACTGGGAGCTGGCCGTTGTGCTGGCAGACCGCATGGTGCGCGAGCTGTGGACTGCACCAGCGCCGCAGGTATGCGCCATCGGCTGGTCCGACAGCTGGCAGCTCGGCCGCGTTGATGGCGGCCCGCATGCCGCGCCGCTGCACAACGACAGCGAAACCATACTGATGCTGGGCGGTGCCGGACACCTCACTCACCTCGGCGCGCTGCATGGCCACGCCGATCCCTCGGCCGCCGTATCCACCGTAAGAAGCTGGTTCCCCTTGCACAGCGGCGGCGTGCACGACGCCCTGTGCTGGGTGGAAGCCAGTGTATATCCGCTGGATGGCGCTGAAACAGAAGAGGAAACCATCGCCGCCCCCGGACTGGACGCCGCCACCCAGCACGCCGTGCGCCAGACGCTGGCCGAAGCGCGCCACTTCGACGGCAACGCGCTGGGGCGCTGGCGCACCGTGCTGCGCTTCGAACAGCCGCGCTTCCAGGGCAATTCCTGGCAACTGGCGCTCGTCATGGCCGACCGCCTCGCGCGCGGCCGCGATTTCCTGCCGCGCGGCCGCATGATCGCCACCGGCAGCTCATCCGCCTGGCACGCGGGCCGCGTGGATGCCGTGGAAGGCCGCGCAGTGAAATTGGCGTTAATAGAAAGGCAAGCATTGAAGGGCGACCGCGTGCTCCTGCCGGCGGTGTGGGAGGCAGAAGCGGGCGAGGGCTACGCCGCAAGGTTGCGGGCACGGGGCGTGAGCCTCGCATGGATAGAGCGGATTGGGCTCATCTGAATCGTGCGCAAGACGGGGCAAGGGAGCGCCTGCTAGAATCGGCAGGCAGGCAAGTAGATAATAAGCAAGGAGTCTGAGAATGTTGAAAATGTTCGGTTTGGGCGGCAGCAAATGCCCGCGCTGCCACCACCGCAATGCGGAGGCTGCAGGCTACTGCGCGCAATGCGGCCTCTCGCTGGGCGCACCACGCAACGAACCGGTATTGCAGGACAACCGCTGGGTACCTGCCAACGACGAACTGGCAGTGTATTTCGGCGTGCGCGAACTGTCCGGCATTTTCACCAAGACCCTGCGCGTGCCTGCCACTACCCGTGCCTACATCCTGCAGCAGGATAAGGCCACTGAAGTGCCGCAGGGCGAGTATGAACTGGAAGGCTTCTTCCAGCGCCTGAATAACCTGCTGCGCGACCAGCACGCTGAAATCCTCATCACCCGCACCACGCCACTGCCGGTGGAGTTCAGCTTCAGCGACCTGTATACGTCCGAGCACCTGAAGGTGGCGGCCAGCTTCACGGTCGGCATCAAGGTGGAGCAGGTGCCCGCCTTCGCCCAGCATTTCATGACGGTGCCGGGCACGGTGACCACGCTGCACCTGCACGAGCTGCTGGAATCTTCCGTGCGCCAGATCGCAGCGGAATTCATCGGCGCGCGTTCGATGCGCGAAATGAGCCGCAATGCCGACCTGCGCCTGCAGCTGGATGAACGCCTGCAGTCCGCGCTGCGCATGCGGCTTGCCGAATTCGGCCTCGCCGCCGCACAGGTGGAAACCCTGTCACTGCGCCACGATAAGTTCGACAATAACCGCGAGCGTATCGGCAGCCTGTGGCTGGTGACGGATGAACGCCATGTGCAGCTGGAGCACGTGAAGCAGCTCGATGAGCTGTATAACGAGGAAGAGTGGCAAGCCATCTGGCGCGAGGAGCAGAAGCAGCGCACGGAATTCCGCCGCGCCGAGCTGCGCCAGGACGCCACGGTAGAAAAAGCCGAACAGGCGCTGAAGGAAGCCGAACGCCTGCAAGCCATCCGCGCCCGCGAAATCGACCTGTATGCGCGCGTAATCGAAGCAAAGACCCGCAAGGCGGCCTTCGATAATGGCGCGGGCGCTACGGTCGCCGAACTGGAACATGAGCTGGCGAAGAAAAAGCTGGCGCAGACTTCCGAAGCGGCGGAATGGGACCATGTTCGCCAGCTGGCCCAGATCCGCATGCGCACCGAACGCGAAGTGGCGCAGCAGACGGCGCTGGAAGAGCGCGCACTGGCGCGCCAGCGCTTCACCCACCAGCTCTATATGCAGCAGCTGCGCAACCGCTTGGAACAGGCGCTGGCCATCGAGGATGAATCGCACCGCCACGCCCAGGTGCAGCGCCTGCGCAAGGCCGAAGCGGAAGCGCAGCAGCGCGAAGTTGCCATCGAAGCCGAACACCAGGAAGCGCGCCTGCACGGTATCAGCATCGCCAACGCGGCGCGCAAGCGCGAAGCGGAGCGCCTGCAGGAATGGGAAGAACAGCAGCACCTGGCGCGCCTGCGCGAGCACGCACGCGGCGAGGAGCTGAAGGACTCCGGCGTCCAGGCCAAACTGGACGAGATGAAGCGCAGCGGCGCGACCGCGGATTCGATCGCACAGTACGAAAAGCTGATGCGCACCATCGAGGCGGACGGCGTGCAGCAGCGGCAGGCCGGCGACATCGCCCACCGTGCCGAGGAACAGAAGCTGTCGCTCAAGCTGCGCGAGCACGAAGCCAACTGGCAGCATGAGCTGCGCAAGATGGAAATGGAGCGCGATGAGCGCTTCCAGCGTGCGAAGGCCGAATACGACATGATGATCGCGCAGCAGGACCACGCTGCGCTGATGGCGCGCATCGATATCGAGCGCATCGGCACCATCGGCAATATGAGCGATACCGGCAAGATCGCGCTGGCGGCAACGCCGAATGCGCAGGCGCTGGCCCAGCTGATGAAAACGCAGACCCAGTCCGGCATGAATGCAGACCAGCTGCAGGCGCTGGCCTCGGTGGTGGCGGCCGAAAACAGCGTCAGCCCGGCCGAAGCCATGCGCATGGCGCAGCAAAGCGTGCAGGACGAGCGTACGCACAGTGCTGCCCAGCAGGACAAGGACCGCGCCCACCAGCTGGAGCTGCTCAAGCTGCAGAACGCCACGCACGCCAATGCGCTCGCATCGCAGATGCAGCTTGGCGTGGGCGTGGCGCAGGCCGGGGCGCCGGTCCATCATCATCACGCGCCTGCGCAAGCGGGTGTGCGCTACTGCGTCAACGGGCATCCGGTGCCGGCGGATAAACCGGATGCGAAATTCTGCGCCGAGTGTGGCGTGCCGTTGCCGCGCTGAGGCCTGGGCAAGAGCACAGAGGGGCAATGCAGACTGCACGAGACAAGATCCGCGAACTACGAGCCTTGCATGAAGACGGCTTGCTGAGCCGGCACGAGTTCGACCGCCGCAAGAACGCCATCCTGGACGCGGAATACTCGCTGCCGGGAGGCACGGCTGCGCCGCCGCCGGTGAAGCAAGGCACGGAACTGGGCCTGATGGCCAAACAGGAGATCGGCCCGCAGAACCGCCGCTACCGGCTGGAACGGTTGATCGCCATGGGCGGCATGGGCCAGGTATGGCAGGCCACCGACCTCGCCACCCATGCGGAACTTGGCCACAGCGAGATGGTAGCGCTCAAGATCCTGCCGCCCCAGCTCACGCAAAGCCCCGCCCATGCGCGGCTGCTGATCGAGGAAGCCACGCAGGCGCGCCGTCTCTCGCATGACAATATCGTGCGCGTCTACGAATGGGCGCAGGATCCGGCGACGGCCAGCTACTTCATCATCATGGAATGCCTGGAAGGGCAGGACCTCGATGCATGGCTGGCGGCGCACGGCCCGGTGGACTTTGTGCGCGCCGAGCGCATGCTGCGGCCGATCGCCAATGCCCTGCAATACGCCTGGGACAAGCACCATCTGGTGCACCGGGACATCAAGCCGGGCAACGTCTTCCTCACGCGGCGCGGTGAACTCAAGCTGCTGGACTTCGGCATTGCCGCCCGCGCGCGCGGCGAGGATGGCAGCATCGGCGAGATGACGGCGCCCAATGCCGGAACGGCCGGCTACCGCGCGCCGGAAGCGGGCACTCAGAAAGGGCAGCCGGTTCCCCAGCTCGACGTGTATGCGGTGGCTGTGATGATTTACCAGATGCTGGCCGGCGCCATGCCCTTCGGCGAGGCCCGCACGGCAAGCTCGCAGCCGGTGGCGCCGCCCGGCCTGAATGCGCTGCAATGGCAGGTGCTGCAGAAAGGCTTTGCCTTCGCCAGCGAGGAACGTCCGGCCTCCGTCGGTGAACTGCTGGACGCCCTGCGCGATGCAGCAGGGCCGACAGAAGACGAAAAGGCGGCCCAGGCCGCGGAAGCGGCGCGGCGGGATGCCGAACAGCGTGAACGCGCCGAGCAGGATGCGGCGGAACAGCTTCGCCGCTCCGAACACGAACGCCAGCTGGAGGTGCAGCGCCAGGTGGAACTGGCCGCGCGGCGCAAGGCCGAGGCGCAGGCGGCCGCCGTTGAAAAGGCGCGCCAGGACCAGCAGCGCCGCGAGCTGGAAAAGCAGCGCAAGCTGCAGGCGGAGGTGGAAGCGCGCGAACGCAAGGAAAAGCTGCGCCAGCAGCTGCTGGCCCGGCGCGAGGCCGATGCACAGAAAGCACGCCAGCTGCAGGAAGAAAAACAGCGCAAGCTGGACCAGCAGCGCGCCGAAACCGCCTACCGCGCCGAACAGGAAAGGCACCGCAAGGAACAGGCGGCCCGCCACGCGGCTGAACTGGCGAAGCTGATGCCGGCGCCGGGTACCGCCATCGCCGATCCGAGCGGTGTGCTGCGCGACCGCTTCTTGGATGGCAGCGGCCATGGGCCGGACCTGGTGCTGATTCCGACCGGCCGTTTCCAGATGGGTTCCACGGAATTCGAGCGCAGCGTGGCCATCAAGGCCGGTTCGCAGAAAGCATGGCTGGACCGCGAAACGCCCGCGCACTGGGTCGGTATCGAGCGCTCCTTTGCCATGGGCCGCTATCCCGTCACCGTGGGCGAGTGGGGCCGCTTCGTGAAGGCCACCGGCTGGGAACCCAAACTGGATGCCGACTGGGCCGACCCCGGCTTCCAGCAGACGGACACTCATCCGGTGGTGGGTGTGAGCTGGGAGGATGCCCAGCTCTACGTGCAGTGGCTGTCGAAGATGACGGGCCAGAAGTACCGCTTGCCAAGCGAGGCGGAATGGGAATATGCCTGCCGTGCCGGTACGCACACGGCGTTCAGCTTCGGCGATGCCATCACCACCGAGCACGCGAACTACGACGGCAACTTCACCTATAACGACGGTCCCAAGGGCGAGTTCCGGCATGGCACCACCAGGGTCGGCAGCTTTGCGCCGAATCTCTGGGGCCTGTTCGACATGCACGGCAATGTGTGGGAATGGGTGCAGGACGCGGTGCATGAGAACTACGAGGGCGCGCCGGCCGACGGCAGCGCATGGGAAGAGGGCGGCGACCCTGTGCGGCGCATCCTGCGCGGCGGCGCCTGGCTGTACCAGCCCCGCTACCTGCGCGCAGCCTTGCGCAACGGCTACTCGGCGGTGCTGGCGAACGACGTGGTCGGCTTCCGCGTGGCGAGGGTGATCGATTAGTCCCGCCTTTGGCAGTAGCCAGCATTCGGCAAAACAGTGTAAATTCGCTTATCCGAAATGGCTTTACAAGGAATACCATGCCGATTACCGTAGTCCGCGACAAGACGCTGCCAATGCGTCACATCGTTCACGTCCGCAACCACATCGTTTCCACCGACGTCTCCGCAGAAGAAGGCGGCAGCGATGCCGGTCCTTCGCCGCATGACCTGTACGACGCGGCCCTCAGTGCCTGCAAAGCGCTCACCGTGCTGTGGTATGCGAAACGCAAGGGCATTCCGGTCGACGATGTGCAGGTAACGACCCAGCGCGACGACACGGAAGAACGCAAGGGCATCTATCGCCTGAATGCCACGCTGCACCTCTCCGGAGAGCTGAGCGATGCACAGCGCGAGGAGCTGCTGTCGGTTGCAGCCAAGTGCCCGGTGCACAAGCTGATGACGTCCGTGAGCACCGAAGTTAACACCGTCCTGGGATAAAGCCATGAGCATCGCCAATCTGCTGAAAGGCCACGAGAAAGACCTGGGCGGCGGCTTCATGGTACGCCGCTACCTGCCATCCGCCATCAAGCAGGCGGTTGGGCCCTTCATCTTCTTCGACCACTTCGGGCCGGTGGATGTGAAGCCGGAAGACAATCACGACGTCCGCCCGCACCCGCATATCGGCCTCGCCACTGTGACCTACCTGTTCGAAGGCGCGATGGACCACCGCGACAGCATCGGTTCAGTCCAGCGCATCGAACCCGGCGCCATCAACTGGATGACTGCGGGCAGCGGCATCGTGCATTCCGAGCGCACGCCGAAAGACCTGGCGGGCGTGCCGCACCGTACGCACGGCCTGCAGCTGTGGGCTGCCTTGCCGAAGGCGCATGAGGAAGATGAGCCGAGCTTCACGCATACGCCGGCCGCCGCTATCCCTGAACTCGAAGTGGACGGCGCCAAAGTGCGCGTGCTGATCGGCTCCGCTTTCGGCCACACCTCGCCGGTGCGCACCTATATGCAGACGCTGTACCTGGACGTATCGCTGCGTGCGGGCCAGGAACTGGCGCTGGCCGGCCTGCCGCAGGAAGCGGCGCTGTATCCAATCAGCGGTGAACTGGAGATCGACGGCCGTGCGCTGCCGCTGCATACGATGGCTTTGCTGGATACGGCTACCGCGCAGCGTGTGAAAGCGAACAGCGCTGCGCAGTTCGTCATCATCGGCGGCGAACCGCTGGATGGGCACCGCTTCATGATGTGGAACTTTGTCTCTTCCAGCAAGGAGCGCCTGCAGCAGGCGGCCGAGGACTGGGATGCCCAGCGCTTCCCGCGCGTTCCCGGCGAAACGGAATGGATCCCGCTGCCGAAGAAACCGGGAAGCTGACTACTTCTTCAGGCCCTGTTCGTACAGCGCGATAAAGCGCTGTGCGGGCATGCGCCGTATCGCCTCGGCCAGCACGTCCAGCGCCAGGTCGTCCAGCTTGCGGAAGCGCAGGCAGGATTTGCCAAGGTCGAGCTTCTTGCCGGCCGCCGCCCAGGCGCTGCGGAACCATTCAAGTTCCTCCTCCGGCGCCATATAAAGCCCCATCAGGTACAGCGCCATATGGTTCTTCTGCGAGGCCAGCGCGGCAAAGGGCAGCGGCTGTTTCGGATTGCAGTGGTAACCCGCCGGATAAACGCTATGCGGCACGCCATAGCCGATCATTGTGGGCAGCATGGTTTCGCTGTACTGCGGGTCGAGGTTGGCGAGCAGGGTATCGCGCACTGCGCTGATCACGGTGCGCCTGTCTTCAGGCAGCGAAGCGATGAAGGCTTCGACGCTGCCGCTCATGCGGTCTGGAAGTCGTGCGCCGCCACGGTGTTGTGATCAACGCCGGTGGTGCGGATGATCCAGTGTTCGGGATAGGCGTCGCTGGCAAAGCGCGTCATTTTCGGCATGCGGCTCAGCTTATCGAGCTGCACGCCAGGCGCCAGCGCGGTTTCCTTGCCGGTGAGCTGGTCCAGGTGCCAGAAGCCGCCGTTGTGGTGCATCAGCAGCGGCAGCGCAGCAGCATTCGGCGCTGCCTTGAAGCGTGTGACCGGATAGCCGGGATGGGTCTCCGGCGCCAGCACATAGAAGCATTCGGCCGATGCGCCTTCATCCACGCGGTGCAGGATCACGCCATGCGGCATGATGGCGCTGACCACCAGTGCTGCAATGCCCTTGATGCTCGCGCTCAGTTCAATGCGCATGCCGAGGCGCAGTGGTACCGGCTTGTTCTTGCCTGGCCAAACGCCATCCAGCAGCACGCCGTAGCGCGACACGTCTTCGATTTCGAAGCCCTGGGCGCTGCGGCGGATCACCGCATGGCGGCCGGACAGGCGGCGCGTGAGGCCTGCGCTGTCAGGGCCGAGCGCCGAATAATGCGTGAGCAGCACATCGGCCTCAGGATCGACCAGCTCAAAGCGGCCGAAGATGCATTCGTCCATCGCGAACAGGCGGATGTGGCGCTGCATGCCGGTTTCCGGCGCTGCATTCACCATGCTGGCCGAGCGGCTCGGATGCGGATGCGTGGCGCCCGTATAGGGCGTTTCCAGTTCGATCAGGTCTTCGTCCCACGCAATGGTGGAGAAACCGAGGTCGATCTTGCCCTGCGGGGCGCTGAGGTCGAGGTGGGCGATGCCCGCATTGCGCGCGGTGACGTCGATATCCATGCTCTCGCCGCCTTGCGCAGACACGCGGGCGATCGACGCATCGTCCGCCATCACGCGCACGTTCTTGTGGGTGCTGAGGAAGATGCGGTGGATATCCGTCAGCGATGCGTCCTGGCGCGGCACCAGGATCACGAAGGTGCATTCCCACTTGCGGTCCGGCTGGCCCGGCTGGCGGCTCAGCACTTCGGTGTTGATCTGGTACTGGCCATGTTCCTTGCCGCGCGAGGAGAACTCCACGAACACGGGACGCCAGTCGCCATCCACCGAGCGCACAAACTGTTGGCGCGTGGCGCCGTTCGGAATCAGTTCGGAATTCAGCTGGATCGAGAGCTGCGGCGCGCAGTCCTGCGGCATGCCGCGCAATTCCATCTTGAGGGTCTGGCGGCCGCCCGCTGCGCGCGGATCGAAGCCGCTGATATGCAGTTGCGGACGCGGCGCGCGAATCGCCGTAGCGTAAGGGCTGGCCGCTTCCGCAACCGTGCGCGGCGCCGATGGCTGCACAGCGCGAACACCGCGCGCATCCTTCAGCAGCTCGTAGCTGGACGGGAGCGCGGCGGCAGCGGCGGGCTGTTGATGCCCACCTTCGCAGACGTGCTCGCCCGGCATGACCCAGAAGGTGCAGTGCGGATGATCGGTGTTACAGCATTTATTCATGGTGTTGGCGCAGAGAAGATGTTGAGACTCTACGCGGCTTCCCACCGCTTGGCAACCTGACGGTCAGGCGAACAGGCTGGTATTTCGGCCTGTATTCGGCGCCATGCACGCTATTTCATATTTGGTGCAATATTAATAATTCAATTTTGCTCACTCTCCGCTGCGGCGCAGCCACAGGCTGCTGGCCCAGCCCGTTTGCACTTTGCCATCGGCGGTCGCGTGAATTTGCCACCAGTCGCCGCGCTGTTCACCTGTTGGCGTCACGCTGGCGCCTGCGGGCACGATGGCGAGCCGGGGCGAACTCACGCTGGCCTCGCTGCGCAGGTTCAGGTCGCGGTGCACACGGTAGGGTTTTCCGGCAAACGGCGCCACCGGTAAAGGCTGCTCTTCGGGCAAAGTTGTCACGCTTGCATTGGCGAGCGCGCTGCTGAAGGGGAGTGGCGCAGCCGCCACAAAATGCAGCAGCAGCGCTGCGATGGCCCAGGTGCCGCCGCCAACAATCGCCATGCCGCGCACCGTCGGCCGGCGCCACCAACTGCGCGGCGTGAGGAAGGACGCGAGCACCAGGGTCATGAAGAGGGCCGCGGCATAGATCAACGGCGTCTGGTATTGGTCGAGTGTCATGGTGCGATCCTCATGCGTCGTAGCGCAGCACATAGTGGCCTGCCACGAGGTGATGGCCGGGCGGCAGGATGAAGGGCTGCTGCGCATCCGCCGCTGCAATCGCCGCGACAAAGTTCAATTTGCCGTCCAGGTGATACAGGGCCTGGGTGGCGCTCAGGCGCGTAATCGCAAGGCCTTGCGGACCGGGTTCGGCGCTGAAGGCGCTGCGCGACAGGCCGATACGGTCCGGGCTCGCGGCGCTGCCATCACCGTGCGCGCGCTGCAGGTAGCGCGGCGAATCGAGCACGCGCAACGCCGCCAGCGATGCCGCCGCACGGCCGAAGGTGCTGCACTGGCCTGCCGCCAGTGGACTGCTGACCGGATGCGGCAGCGGCAGCAGCGCGGCATAGCGCTCCGCCATGGCTGGCGGAACGGCCTCCAGCTTCAGCGCGCCGCCCGCCAGCACGGCGGGAGCGCTCAGCGGCTGGCTGCCTGCCGCATTCACGGCGTGCAGCGTGTCTGACGCATCGACACGGATGCGCAGCAGCGGCTCGGCGTCGCCGCCCAGGCGCAGGTCGGCGCCAAAGGGCAGTTCAAGCGCAGTGGCGCCGGTGTCGCGGTAGCGGCTCAGGCGTGGCAGTGCCAGCGCTGCCAATGTGAGCCGCTGCCGCATGCCGGGCGCGAAGGTGACGTCGCTCTCGCCGTAGCGCTGCACCGGCGCCGCCAGCGGTACGGCGGTCAATTCTTCTTCCGCGCGCGGCGCAGTGCGCGCCTGCCATACGGCGGCACGCATCGCGGGTGCTGCGGAGGGCACTGCGGGCACCGGCGCCTCCGCCGTGCGCGTGAGCTTGAGCTTGAGCAGCAGCCGCTGGCCCTGCAGGTCCATGCCGCGCTTTGCGGTGATGACGTAGTGGCCGTGACGCGCATCGAAGCTGCAGTCGAAAGCATCCTTGGGCCGCATCTGCACGATAGGCGGCGCGTCCGGCCCGTCGTTCACCAGCAGCGCTGCGCCCAGGTCGCCGAAAGGCCAGTCCTGCGCTGCATGGCTGCCTATGCCGTTGCCGACCAGTGCCAGGCGCTGGTTCGGATACACAGGGCACACCGGATGCCACTGCTTGCCGTCGCGCGACACGCTTACATTGAAGAGCACCTTTTCGTCGGGCGAGGGCAGGTAGACGGCGTGGCCGAAGCGCACCTCGATCTCTCCCGGCGCCAGGTCTTCCGCGCCCACGATGTGGTAGCGCACCTGGTCGCTGCCGAGCAGGTCGCCGAAATCTTTCTGGTGCAGGGCAGCCAGGCTGTCGGCCAGGTCGCGCGCGCGGTGGCCGCGCGTGAGGTGGTAGTCGTCGTCCACGTCTTCCTGCGGCAGGCGCAGCGTGACGTGCGAGAAGCAGCGGGTGGCGGCGCGGCCACGGTGCTCGCGCGGGCAGCGTTCCAGCAGGTCGCGCAGCAGCGGGCGGCGCGAGAACAGCGCGAAGCCCGGCGCCTGCCAGATATCTTCGGCATTGAATACGTCCGGGATGCGGCCCAGGACTTCGTGTTGGACGTAGGTTGGCATGTTCACTCCTCTTCAGTTGACGCGCTGGCGGCACTGATGCCTAGCAGGGGGAGCAGGAAAAACAGCAGGTGGCTGCCCCCGGCGGACAGGAAACTCATGGGCTGGCCCATGATGGGGAAGATCGCCAGGTTGGTTCCCCAGGAAAGGAGCAGGTGGCCCGCCGCGAAGGCCGCGCCGCCGCACAGCAGGAAGCTGCGCAGCCGGTACTGCCAGGCCAGGCGGAAGTCACGCAGCGTCGCGGCGCGCTGTCCATTTTGGAGGGCGGCGAGCAGCAGGCCGATGACAAAGGCAGCCTGCGCGCACCACAGGATGAGTCCCGCCAGCAGGCCGTGGCGGTTGAGCAGGAAGGAGGGCGCAAAGTCGTCCTGCACGGCGGGAATGGCGAGGAGTGCGGGCGCGGGCTGGCCAAGCGTGGTAATGCCGAACAGGCCGTCCGCGCCGCGCCAGCCGCCTTCCGCCACGGCGGCGCCGCCCTGCAGCAGCTGCTGGCCGGTGTGGGGATGGCGTGCAGGGTCGAGCCAGACCTGGAAGCGGTCGGCGTAGAACGTGCCCGGCAGCGCTTCGGCCTCGGCCGGGCCTGCGCTGCGCAATGCGAATACTGCGGCGGCGCAGGCGATGGCCAGCAGCACCGGCACGGCGGCGAGCCACCAGTTGCGGGCGGCGATGGCGTAGGCCAGCAGCATGGCGGCGCTCCAGATCATCAGCAGGAGCAGCGGGGAATAGTCGTCCACCTGCACCAGTGCGAGCCCGAGCAGGGCGGCAAACAGCAGCGCGGGTGCGGCGAGGCGCAGCCAGCGTTTCAGGTGGCCGGGGGCGCGCTTCGCATCCGCGCGCCAGCCCAGGCGCAGTGCCAGGCAGTGCGCGGTCAGCGCGGTCAGCGCCAGTTTCGCCAGTTCCACCGGCTGCAGGTCGAACACGCCGGTTTCGTCGCCCCAGACCACCTGGGCGGCGAGGGCAAGCAGTGCGGCTGCGGCCAGCAGGGCGAACAGCCATTCCACCCGGCGCTGCGGCATGGCCGTTTTGCGCATGCCGCGCCACAGTTGCCATGCAATGGCGATGCCGGAGCCGATTGCGAACAGGGCGGTGGTTTTCTGGTAATAGCGCAGCCAGGCGGTGTCCATGCCCGCGAGACCGAGCTCCAGCTGGCTCAGCGTGCCTGCGGCGCAGAGCAGCAGGGCAGCGCCGCAGGCCAGCGGCAGGCGTGGCATGGCGAGCATCCAGAGCGCAAAGGTGCAGCCCAGAAGCAGCAGCGACGCCGCTGCGGCCGGCGGCGTGCCGGCACGCGTCATGAGGATGATGGCGACGCCGCAGAGCGTGGTTGCCAGCGCCGCCAGCCAGGTTGCTGGCGCACGCATCGCCTGCATCAAGGCGGCAGCATGCGAACGGGCGCGCCGTGCATCGTCGAGATCGCGCACCACGCCGTCGGCGCTGCGCCAGGGCACGGAGGCCAGCATCGCCAGGCGCACAACGCTGCCGCTGGCCGCGTGCCCGCCGGGCTTCATTCGCCTCCCAATGCCGCTTGCCGCAGATTCGCCTGCGCTGCGAGGCGCCCACGGCTTGGCGCCGCCGCCTGCAGCCGCGCCTGCACCACGCATCCTGTTCCGGAGTGCGGCGGGCAAGCAGCGTGGCAGCCAGCCCGCGCAGGCAGTGCCGCTGCCGGACAGTATGTTGCCGCGCCGTGGTCTCTGCGCCTGGACGGCAGAAGAGGCAAGCTTCAGCAGCCAGAGCGCCGCCAATGCCGCTGCAAGCCCGGCCCACAGGCCGCCCTGTCCACTAGTCCATAGCGTGCGCCGTTGCCAGCTCCAGTCCACCTGTTCCGGCAGCCGTGCTTCCGGTGCGCCGTACAAGGCCACGCGCCGCTGCGGCAGCAGCGTGAGCTCGTTGCCGTGCAAGGCAAGTTCATAGCGCGTGCGGCCGAAGGTGAGGGCGCGCACGCCTGCAAGCCCGCGCTCATCGTCGCGCAGGCGGATCGCGGCGCCCGCGGCAGGCAATGCACTGACATCCGTGAACCCGGCGGCTGCAGCGGAGAGCCGGAGCTCGCCCTGGGCGCGCGCAATGAGGGCCGTGCCCGCCGCAAAGTCCGCCAGGCCAAGCCGGTTGCCGCAATACAGGTTGCCCCCAAAGACCAGGGGGCGGGCGATGGTGAGTGCAGCAGGCGCCACGCGGTTCCACAGCGCGGCGGCGCGCTGGTGCAGGGCCGTATCCGGGCAGTCGTCCAGTGCATCGCCATTCAGGCGCAGCGTCGCGCCATCGTAAGACCATATCTTTCCCGGCGCGGACTGGAAGCGCAGCATGCCGGCAGAGCCACTGCTGTCGAAGGTTTGCGCCCCAATGCGGAAGCTGCGCAGGGCCGTGGTAGCAATACTGCCCAGCCGCTCTTCCCCGGCAGCCGATTGCAGCAGCGGCGCGCGTCCCGCGCCGGACTGGCGCAGCAACCACGCACCCGCCGCATCCCGCCGCAGCACCAGCTGTGAGCCCTCGGCCTGTACGGCGGCCAGCTCGGCGCGCGACAGGGCAAGCGACTCCCCGGCCGCCAGCCGCACCGTAATCCGCTCCGGCATCCACGTCGCCGGCGCGCGCATCAGCGCGAACGCCTGCAGCGCGAGCAATGCGGTCAGCGCCACTGCCAGCAGCGAACCTGCACGGTGCGCGGCGGCTCTCATGCTCCGCCCACGCGCTGCCAGCCGAATTCCACCAGCTGGGGCGCGGCCATCATGGCGCCTGCCTCCAGTCCTTCGCGCACGCGCGCCAGCAGGCGGCTGATCTGCAGGGCATTGCGCGGCCGGTTTCCCGGTTCGGCGTCCAGCAGCATGCGCAGCAGCGCGATGGCGGGTTCCTGCGCTGCAGCGGGCAGCTTCTGCGCAAAGCGCGCTTCCTCATCATCCGCGAGCACTGGCGGCAGGCTGCCGCCGTGCCGGTCCAGCAACTGCTGCGCGCCCACCGTCAGGTGGTCGCGGTAGGCCTGGCCGCAGCTTGCGCAGAAGCGCAGCGCAGTGCCGCCCGTCGCCAGAAAATAGAACAGTGCGCCGAGCGCAAAATAGTCGCTCTGGCGTCCGGTTGCGTAACCGCCGCCCGCAGCGGGAAAAAACTGTTCGGGCGCCTGCCAGTTCGCCGTGCCGGAGTAAGTGTGTGCGTGTGCCGCCTGCAGCAGGCGGTTGGTGCCGAAATCGGCCAGCTTCACGGTATTGCGGTGGACATCGACCAGCACATTGGAAGGCTTGAGGTCCAGATAACGCCAGCCATACTGGTGCACCTTGGCCAGCGCCTGGTTCAGCTGCGAGATCCATTCCAGCACGCGGCCGAAGGAAGGCGGCGTACCCCCAGCTTTCAGGTTTGCCAGGTGACGCCCCAGGTCGCCGCTCATCAGTTCGAGCGCCATCACGGGCAGGCCGTTGTGCCAGCCCGTATCCAGCAGGCGCACGATATGCCGCTCGTCCCACGGTTCCAGCGACTGCAGGAAGGTGATTTCATTGGAGGCGCTGGCGATCCAGCGTTCGCGCTGGGCGGGCAGGGCGCGCACCATCTGCGCTTCGTTGATCAGCTTCAGGGCCACATCCTGCGTGCCCGCCGGCCCGCTGGCCCGCCAGATCACGCCATAGGCCGACTGCGCGATCTGCTCGCGCAAGCGGTAGTGGCCCAGTTCCAGTGTAATGATTGCATCGCTTGCCGGCATAACATCCTCCAGACGGCGGAGTGCCGTCGCAAGCGCTTAGCGGAGGGACGAAAAAAAGCCCGGACGCGCCGGGCTCTCATGCTGATGAAATCAGCGATTAACGGTGGCCGTGATGGTGGCCATGGCCGCGGTAGTAACGGTCGCCGCGGTAGTACTCGCGGTAATAAGGACGTGGCGCCTCATAGTAGACCGGGGCTGGTGCGTAGTAGCGGCGCGGCGCTTCGTAGTACACCGGCGCCGGCTCGTAATATACCGGGGCAGGCTGCGTGTACACGCGGGTGCTCACATAGCCGCGGCCATGATGGCGGCCGTCCGAGCTGATCGCATTGCCCACTGCCGCGCCAACCAGGCCGCCGACCAGCGCGCCGCCGGAACCATTCTGGCTGCCGATTGCTGCACCCAGCACAGCGCCCGCTGCAGTGTTGAAGTCGCGGTCACCCGCGGCGAAAGCGGTGGAAGAGGCAGTGACCGCAGCAGCACCCAGCAGCATCACACCCAGGAATTTTTTGGTCAACATAATGTTCCCCTTTGCTCGGCTGGCCGGAATTGGCCGTTTGCCGTGTTCATGGAGAGTACTTTAGCGGAACGGTTTGAAAGCTCCACTGCTAATACAGATTATTACAATCGGTTGTGGCGGCGTAACAAATGTCACAGCGCATCCCACTCGGGACGCAGCAGGGAAAGTATCTTGACATCCTGATATCGGCCGTTCAGGAAGAAGGCGGCGCGCAGCGTGCCTTCCGCCCGGAAGCCGCATTTCTCCGCGACCCGGATGGAAGCGATATTGTCCGGCGCGGCCAGCACTTCGAGCCGGTGCCAGGTATACACGCGGAACAGGTAAGCACACAGCAGGCGCAGTGCCTCGCTGGTGTAGCCGCGTCCCGCCAGTTTCGGATCGAACAGGCGGTAGCCGATTTCGCGGCTGGTGGGCGTGCGGGTTTTGAAATGTGTGATGACACCGACAATGTTATGCGCCAGGTCTTCGATCACGAACAACTCGCTGTCGTCGGTGACAAAACCATTTTGCAGGAACTCCTTGCGCACGGTTTCGGGCGACTTGAAATGCGCCGAGAACCATGGACCGCGCGAGGGCAGGTCATTATTCAGCGCGATGAAGGTGTTCAGGTCCGTGTTCAATAGATGGCGGACCGTGCAGAGTTGTCCTTTGAGCATGCGCCCAATGGTAAGCCATGCGGGCAACATGGTCAAACTGGAAAACTTGCTGCATATCACATGTAAATGCGTTATCGTTGAAGGTTCCGAGCGAACCTCAACCTTCACACAGGAACAGCATGAACTTCAAACGCAAGCCCGTTTTGAAAGCCGCCGCCGCCCTTATGCTGGGCGCTGGCCTGATGTCCAATGTATTCGCCGCCGATGCCGGCAACGATGCGCAGACCCTCGCCAAAATCCGCGATGCAGCCATGCAGAGCGACTATGCCTACGAACGCCTGGAAGACATGACGGACCTGATCGGCCCGCGCCTGTCCGGTTCCCCCGGCGCGGCGGCAGCCGTGCAGCAGGTGGCCGAGGCCATGCGCAAACTGGGTGCGAAAGTGACGCTGCAGCCGGTGAAGGTGCCACACTGGGTGCGTGGTGAAGAGAAGGCGGAACTGGTGGATTACACGGGCCGTCCGAACGGTGTCACGCAGCGCGTGGTGCTGACGGCGCTCGGCGGTTCCGGCGCCACCCCGGCGGAAGGACTGACCGCGCCGGTGCTGGTGCTGAAGGACCTGGACGACCTGAAAGCCCGCGCGGCGGAAGTGAAGGGCAAGATCGTGGTGTTCAACATCGCCTTCGACCAGGGCATGGCTGACGGCGGCCTGGCTGGTCCGGCCTACGGCCGCGGTTCGCGCGTGCGTTCGCAAGGCCCGCGCATGGCGGCGGAACTGGGCGCCGTGGCAGCACTGGTGCGCTCCGTTGGCGGCGCCGACTACCGCCTGCCGCACACCGGCGCAACCAACCTTACCGATGCCAACCGCATTCCAGCCGCTGCTGTCAGCGCGGAAGACGCGATGCTGATGGCCCGCCTGTCCAGGCGCGGTCCCGTCAAAATGAAACTGGTGCTGACGCCGAAGATCCTGCCGGATGCCGACAGCTTCAACGTCATCGCCGACCTGCCTGGCACCGAGAAGCCGGAAGAAGTGGTGATCGTTTCCGGCCACCTGGACTCATGGGACCTCGCTACCGGCGCGCATGACGATGCAACCGGCGTCACCAGCTCGATGGCCGTCATCGAAACGCTGAACAAGCTGAAACTCAAGCCGCGCCGCACCATCCGCGTGATCGCCTGGATGAACGAGGAGAACGGCCTGCGCGGCGGCACTGCCTACCACGCCGAGTACAAGGAAAAGCTGGGTACCCAGATCGCTGCCATCGAGAGCGACGGCGGCGTGAATGGCCGCACCTTCGGCTTCATCGGCAGCGTGCGTCCGCAGGCGGAGAAGCTGCTGGCGCCGCTGCAGGCCGCGCTGGAGCCTATCGGGGCCGGCAACTTCACCCGCCGTGATTCGGCTGCCGGTGCGGACATCCGCGCGCTGGAAGTGGGCGGCGTGCCGGGCTTCCAGCCGCAGGTGGACAACAGCAAATACTTCGACTACCACCACACCCCGGCCGATACCTTCGACAAGGTGGACCCGCAGAACCTGAAGATCCACGTGGCCGCCATGACCTCGCTGGCCTGGTTCCTCGCGAATATGGACCAGCCAATCGGCCGCGCGCCGGAACAGGCGCCGCGTTAAATCGCGTCCAGCGGAATCCGGAGATAGCGCACGCCGTTATCTTCGGCTTCCGGCAGGTTGCCCGCGCTGATATTGACCTGGATGGCAGGCAGGATCAGCGTGGGCATGGCCAGCGTGGCGTCGCGCTTCGTGCGCATCGCCACGAATTCTTCCTCGCTGATGCCGTCGCGGATATGGATGTTCGCGGCGCGCTGTTCCGCCACCGTGGTTTCCCACTGTGGCCCGCGCCCTGCGGGCGGATAGTCGTGGCACATGAACAGGCGCGTATCCGGCGGCAGTTCCAGCAGGCGGCGCACGGAGCGGTACAGCACGGAAGCTGAACCGCCGGGAAAATCGCAGCGCGCCGTGCCCACGTCCGGCATGAACAGCGTATCGCCGACGAATACCGCATCGCCGATCTGGTAAGCCATGTCGGCCGGCGTATGGCCCGGCACATGCAGGGCGCGCGCCTGCAGCGGTCCGATGGTGAATGCCTCATCGGCCTCGAACAGGCGGCCGAATTCCATGCCATCCAGCCGGTCTTTCCGGTTCAGCACATGGGCGAAGGCTTTCTGCACTTCCTTGATGCCGGCGCCGATGCCGATCTGGCCTCCCAGATGCTTCTGCAGGTAGGGCGCGCCGGACAGGTGGTCGGCATGTGCATGCGTCTCCAGCAGCCACACCACATTGAGCTTCTGCCCGCGCACATAAGCAATTACCTGGTCCGCATTGGCAGTACTGGTGCGGCCCGATTTCGGATCGAAATCGAGCACCGGATCGATGATGGCGCAGTCGCTGCCCGCGCCGCTATGCACCACATAACTCACTGTTGAGGTGGCGGGATCGAAGAAGGACTGGATCAGAGGTTTCATAGGGCGTCATTATAATAAAACTTCATAAGCGCAGTCGATATTAATGATTTTTTGGTACTAGCGCACCGTAGAAAAGCCTTGCTACATAAATGGTGCTTCGTGCTATCGTTGCTACGTCGATCCGGAAGAGGAGAATTCATGCAGAGGGGATTATCTGCCTGTTTCGCTGGCCTGGTTTTCAGCGTATCGACCGCTGCCGATGCAGCGCCTCCTGTTCAGGACACGGGCGCCGATGGCGCAATGACCGAGCTCTCGCTTGAAGAACTTGCCGATATCCGGATTACCTCCGTATCGCGCCGCGAAGAACAGCTGTCGGATGCGCCCGCATCCGTTTTTGTCATCACCTCCGATGATGTGCGCCGCTCCGGCGCCACCAGTCTCGTTGAGGCCCTGCGCCTGGCTCCCAATCTGCAAGTGAACATGGTCAACGCGGGCAGCTACACCGTGACCGCACGCGGTTTCGCGAACAACGATGGCAACAAACTGCTGGTGCTGATCGACGGCCGTTCCGTGTATTCGCCCCTGTTCAGCGGCGTCTTCTGGGATGCGCAGGACGTGCTGCTGGAAGATATCGAGCGGATTGAAGTTATCAGCGGCCCCGGTGGCACGCTGTGGGGCACGAATGCCGTGAACGGCGTGATCAACGTGATCACGCGCTCCGCCGCCAACACGCAGGGCGGCATCGCGGTGCTGGGCGGCGGCAGCGAACGGGCTGATGCCGCCTTCCGCTATGGCGGCAAGACGGAGTCCGGCATCAGCTACCGCACCTATGGCATGCATTTCAAGGTGCGCAATACCGAAACGGCGAATGGCACCGAAGTTGACGATGCCTGGCACAAGACGCAGGCCGGCTTTCGCGCCGACTGGGCGCGCGGCACCGATAATTTCACCGTGCAGGGCGATATCTACCGCGCCGGCAAGGGCCAGCCGGAGCCGGGTTCCATCTCGGTTACGGGCCTCGACATCGATCTGGGCGACATCACCCTGCGCGGCGCGAACCTGCTTGCGCGCTGGAGCCGCCCGCTGGACGGCGGCGGTGAACTGATGGCGCAGGCCTATTACGACCGCGTGGAACGCACCGTGCCGCCGACGTTTGCGGAGGACCTGGATATTGTGGACCTGCAGGCGCAGGTGCGTTTCGCGCCGATGGGCCGCCACACCGTGACTGCAGGCGGCGAATACCGCTATGCGCGCGACCAGCTGACGAACAGCGACATTGTCGCCTTCCTGCCCGCGCGCCAGAACCTGAGCTGGGGCAGCCTGTATGCGCAGGACGATATCGTCTTGTCTGCCGCCACAACACTGACGGCGGGTGTGCGCATGGAGCGTAACCGCTACACCGGCAACGAATTCCTGCCAAATCTTCGCCTGTCATGGAAAGCCACGCCGGACATCCTGTTGTGGGGCGCGGTTTCCCGCACCGTTCGGGCGCCGTCACGGCTGGACCGCGATGTCTACATTCCCGGCAAACCGCCATACCTGCTGGGCGGCGGGCCAAGCTTCGAGTCCGAAGTCGCGCGCGTTTTCGAGCTGGGTGTGCGCGGCAAGGCGGGGGATGTGAGCTACGCAATCAATGCCTACCGCGCCTTGTATGACCGCCTGCACACACAGGAACTGGCGCCGAGCCAGACCTCGGTCTTTTACGGCAACGGCATGATGGCCGCCACGCGCGGCGTTGAAGCCTGGGCTAGCTGGCAGCCGAACCGCTGGTGGCGGATGAGTGCCGGATTCACAGGCCTGAGCGAGCGGTTCTGGCTCAAGCCCGACAGTATCGATACGGCGGATTCGGTGGCCAGGGCGGGGCACGATCCGCGCCACACGCTGCGGCTGCGCATGTCGTGGCAGCTCGATGAAGCGCGGGACCTCGACGTGACGTGGCGCCGCGTGGCGAAGCTCAGCAGCCCCGATGTTCCCGCATACAAGGCGCTTGACCTGCGCTTCGGCTGGCGCATCAACCGCAGCCTGGAGCTGTCGGCCGGTGGCGCCAACCTGCTGGGATCGCATGGTGAATTCAACGATATCGGCGTGCGCACGGAGATCGAACCTTCCTTGTATGTCAAGGTGCTAAGCCGGTTTTAGCATGCTAAGATGGCGGCCATGATGCTGCTGCGTTCCGTTCTTGTCTGGCTCCTGCTGCTGGCGCTCCCTTACCAGGGATTCGCGTCGGCCAGCATGCTGTGCGCGCCTTCGGCGCCTGCAGCACCGGTGATGGACGCGCCGCATGACCACGCAGCGATGATGCATGAGCATGCAGCCATGGCCGATATGCCGGCGCACAGCCACAGCGACGGCAGCGCGCATTCACCGGCCAAATGCGGCGGTGTGGCGGCATGCTGCATCGGCGCAGCGCTGGCGCCGCATATCGCGCTGCCGCCATCCTTGCCGCCGCCACCTTCCGAACTGATTCCCTTCCACGCTGTGCCTCCCGCGCCCGTTGACCTGGCGGCGCTGGACCGTCCGCCCAAGTCCGATCCCGCCTGATACGGTCCGGCCAGCGATGGCCGGTGTGGGCCCGCGCTGCGTGCGCGGGCCATGATCCAACACGAGGTTTCACCATGAAGCATCAACTCATCGCGGCTGCCGCAGCCGCGCTGCTGAGCGGCTGCGCGTCGCTCTCGCCCGATGGCGGGTTCGGCGCAGCCGCCACGGATATCAGGAGCAGGACCGGCGCCGAAACGCGTTTGCTGCGCAATGAAGACGATCAGCGCGCGCTGGCCGCCGTGCTGCGCGAGCGGCTGGCAAAGCCTATTTCCGCCAACGACGCTGTAGAGATCGCGCTGCTCAATAACCGTGCCCTACAGGGGCGGTATTGGGACCTTGGCATCGCCGAGGCAGACCTTGTGCAGGCAGGGCGCCTGCAGAATCCCGGTTTCAGCTTCAAGCATATGAAGGATGGCAGCGAGGTTTCGCTGGAACGGTCGCTGACCTTCAACCTGATGGGCCTGATCACGGCCCCGCTGGCGCAGCGCATCGAGGGCCGCCGCTTCGAGCAGGTGCGGCTCGACATTACCGCTGCCGCACTGGCAACGGCCGCCCAGGCGGGCGAAGCGTATTACGATGCTGTGGCAGGCGCCCAGGGCGCGCTCTATGCCGAACAGGTGAGCGCAGCCGCTGAAGCAGCCGCCGAACTGGCGCAGCGCATGCAGCAGGCGGGCAACTGGAGCAAATACGACGCCGCGCGCGAGCAGGCATACCATGCCGACTCGATGGCGGACGTATCGCGCGCAGCCCGCAATGCCATCGCTACCCGGGAAAAGCTGGCACGCGTGCTGGGACTTAATGCCGCGGACATCAAACTGCCGGAACGCCTGCCGGACCTGCCCGCGGCAGCGCACCAGTTGCCGGATGTAGAACAGGCGGCAATGAAGGTCAGAGCCGATATTGCGGCTGCACGCCTCGACGCGGACGCCACTGCCGCATCGCTCGGGCTGACGAAGGCAACGCGCTTCATCAACGTGCTGGAGCTGGGCGCCGTGCGTGAACGGGACGGAGCTGCCCGGCCGCGCGGCTACGAGATCACGGTGGAGGTGCCGCTGTTCGACTGGGGCTCGGCCCGCAGCGCGCGTGCGGAAGCGGTCTATATGCAGGCCGTAAACCGGCTCGCCGACACGGCGGTGCATGCGCGCAGCGAAGCGCGCGAAAGCTACCACGCCTACCAGTCCGCGTGGGCACTGGCGAAGCACTACCGCGATGTGGTAATCCCGCTGCGCCAGCAGATTTCACAGGAAACGCTGCTGCGCTACAACGGCATGCTGCTCAGCGTATTCGAACTGCTGGCCGACTCGCGTGAACAGACCGTGGCCGTGAACGCATCCATCAACGCATTGAAAGAATTCTGGATCGCCGACGCGCGGCTGCAAGCCGCCATCGGCGGCCGGACGGGAGTGAAACATGACTGACCGCAGATCCTTCCTCACCGGCGCCGCCCTGATCGGCGCGGGCATGGTGAGCAAAGCCGGCGCCGCCTCGTTGCCGGAAGCGCCGATGCAATCGGCCGCCGCCACGGCCGCGCCGCTGGTGCCGCGGAACGGGCGCCCCTACAATCCGGTAGTAACACTGAACGGCTGGAGCCTGCCGTGGCGCATGAAAGACGGCGTGAAGGAATTCCACCTCATTGCCGAACCGGTGCTGCGCGAAGTGGCGCCCGGCATGCAGGCGAAGATGTGGGGCTACAACGGCCAGAGCCCCGGCCCGACCATCGAGGTGGTGGAGGGCGACCGTGTGCGCATCTTCGTCACCAACAAGCTGCCGGAGCACACCAGCATGCATTGGCATGGCCAGATTCTGCCGAACGGCATGGACGGCGTGAGCGGCGTCACCCAGCCTGCCATCCAGCCCGGCAAGACCTTTGTTTACGAATTCGTAGCGAAGCATGCCGGCACCTTCATGTACCACCCGCACGCGGACGAGATGACGCAGATGGCCATGGGCATGATGGGCTTCTGGGTCACGCATCCGAAAGACCCGCGCCAGCACGCGGTGGACCGCGATTTCGTCTTCCTGCTCAGCGCCTACGATATTGAACCCGGCAGCTTCACGCCGAAGGTCAATACGATGCTGGACTTTAACCTGTGGACCTTCAACAGCCGCGTGTTCCCGGCCATCGATCCGCTGGTCGTGCGCAAGGGCGACCGCGTACGCATCCGTGCCGGCAACCTGACGATGACGAACCATCCGATCCACCTGCACGGCCATACCTTCGAGGTGGCGGGCACCGACGGCGGCTGGGTGCGGCCGTCGGCACGATGGCCGGAAGTGACCACGGATATCGCGGTGGGGCAGATGCGCGCCATCGAGTTCGTGGCGGATAACCCCGGCGACTGGGCCTTCCATTGCCACAAGTCGCACCACACCATGAATGCAATGGGCCATTCGGTACCGACCATGATCGGTGTGGACCACAGCGGCGTGGCTGAGAAGATCAATCGCCTGGTGCCCGGCTATATGGTAATGGGGGACAAGGGCGGTTCAATGGGTAGCATGCGCATGGAAATCCCGGAGAATACGCTGCCGATGATGACGGGCACCGGGCCATTCGGCGAGATCGAGATGGGCGGCATGTTCACCTTGCTGAAGGTGCGGGAAGGGCAGGCGCGCGGCGACTACCGCGATCCGGGCTGGTACAAGCATCCGAAAGGCTCGCAGGCCTATGAGTGGACCGGTGAGTTGCCCGAAGCCCCGCGTGCCGCCGGCGCCGCGCCATCGGCCGCGCCGCCGATCGAGATCAAGCGCGACGGCGGCCATCACCACCATTGAAGCGCGTGATATAGTCGGCGGCTGATGAAAACGCTGCTGACTTACTCGCTCAAATGGCCGCTGCTGGCGGCGCTGGTTGCAGCGCTGGCCGGCAGTGCGTCTGCCTTCTTCCTGTTTGCGCTCGATGCGGCAACCGCCTGGCGCGAGTCGCACCCGTGGATTATCTGGCTGCTGCCGCTGGCCGGTTTTGCTGTGGGTTGGATCTACCTGCGCTTCGGCCGTTCGGTGGAGGCCGGGAACAACCTGCTCATCGACGAGATTCACGATCCGCGCAACGTCGTTCCGCTGCGCATGGCGCCGCTGGTCCTGGGCGGAACGGTGATCTCCCACCTGTTTGGTGCGTCGGTGGGCCGCGAAGGCACGGCAGTGCAGATGGGCGGCTCGCTGGCAGACCAGCTGACGCATATGTTCCGCCTGCCCGCCGAAGACCGCCGCCTGCTGCTCATGGCAGGCATCAGCGCGGGTTTCGCCTCGGTTTTCGGTACGCCGCTGGCCGGCGCCGTATTCGGCATCGAAGTGCTGGTTACCGGGCGCCTGCGCTACCAGGCCATCTTCCCCTGTGTGGTGGCTGCCTTCCTGGCAGACCGTGTGGGCCTGATGTGGGGCGTACACCATACCCATTACATCGCGGGTGCTGCTGCGCCATTCTCATTGTGGGCGGTTGCCGCCGTTGCGGCGGCAGGCATTGCTTTCGGCCTGATGGCTCGCCTGTTCGCGGCTTCCGTGCATGCGCTGTCGGCATTCGGCAAGCGCCACATTGCTTATGCGCCGCTGCGGCCCCTGATCGGCGGCGTGATCGTTGCGCTGGCGGTGTGGACCATCGGCACACAGCGCTATATCGGCCTTGGCATTCCGGTCATCGTTGAAGCCTTCCAGCAGCCGCTGGCGCCGTGGGACTTCGCCGCCAAGTATGCGTTCACGCTGGTGTCGCTCGGTTCCGGCTTCAAGGGGGGAGAGGTAACGCCGCTGTTCTATGTCGGCGCCACGATGGGCAATGCGCTGGCGCCCTTGCTGCATCTGCCCTTCGGCATGCTGGCGGCGCTGGGCTTCGTTGCCGTATTCGCGGGCGCCGCAAACACGCCGCTGGCCTCCACCATCATGGCGATGGAGCTGTTTGGTCCTGCTTTCGGTCCGTGGGCGGCGCTGGCCTGCGTTGTAGCCTTCCTTGTTTCCGGCCACCCGGGCATTTATACGGCGCAGCGGCGTGCTTAGCCGAAGGGCATCAGGCCGTCAGCGACGCCAAGGCGGTCCAGCAGGCGGCGGGCATCGAAGGGCGCACGCACCTTGATGTCGTTATCGAAGTAGCAGAAGATATCGCGGCTGGCGCGCTTGGGCGGCTGGGCTTCGGAGATTAGCTTTGCATCCTCCGGCTGGCTGCCGCTGGTCCAGGCGCGGATACGCGCTTCCCAGCGGTCCAGCGCTTCGTCGGTGTAGCCGCTGGCGTATAGCTCCTTCTCGCCGTGCAGACGCAGGTACATGAAGTCCGCCGTCACATCCTCGTAGTCCGGCCATTTGCCCGCCGTATCGGCCACTACAAGCGCCACCTTGTATTTGCGCAGCAGCGTGATGAAGGCCTTGTCATTGAAGCTTTCGTTGCGGATCTCCATTGCATGCCGCACCTTGCGCTTGCCGTCGATCTCCAGGAAGGTGCGGCCTTTCATGCGCGGCTCGTGCTGCGTGGCCAGATCCAGCGCGGCTTCCGTGTCGTGCGGCAGGAGGCTGAGGAAGTGCTCAACCAGTTCTGGCTCGAATTTGAAGGTGGGCGGAAACTGCCAGAGGAAAGGCCCGAGCTTTTCGCGCAGCGCGAGCACGCCCGAGGCAAATACATTGGCCAATGCGGGGCCGGGATCGCGCAGGCGCAGGATGTGGGTGATGTAGCGGTTGCCCTTATGGCTGAACATGAACTCCGGCGGCGTGGCGTCGTACCAGGCCTGGTAGCTGCTGGGCCGCTGCAGCGAGTAGAAGGAACCATTGATTTCTATGGTCGGCAGGGCGCGCGACGCAAATTCCAGTTCGCGCGCCTGCGTGAGGTCTTCCGGATAAAACACGCCGCGCCACGGAACGTAGCGCCAGCCGGATATGCCGATTCGTATGTTTGCCATGCTGCCGAGTATAAGCCGCGTGACCCGGCTCCGGCGCAGCTTTGCCGATGTTCAATGGGCAGAGCGGCCGCCGGAGCGCGTGCATCATCAGCGGGTAGCGATGATGATGATGTCGGAGTCGCAGTTACGGTAGTGGATGACGATCACAATGATGCGGCGCAGGCGCGCCGCCTGAGCGCCGGTCAGGGTGTCCTGCACGGCACGGTCGGCGCGGTTCTTCATCGTGATCTGGACCTGCGATTCGGCGCTGACGGGAATGTTCATCGCCTTCAGCGCGGCCTTCGGATTTGCCATCAGCAACAGCGAGGCTTCCGGGTCCAGCTCCGCCCGGTGGATGGATTCGACATCGCCATTGTTCTCTTCCATTGCCATGAAGAGCTGGCGCAGTGCTTCGGTATCGTCCTTGATTTCCATGATGGCCTCCTTTCGTTGATGGGAGCGCCCAGTCTAGAATTCGCGCCAGGTATTGGCTTGGACGTGCATCAATTGCTAGCGCTCGCTCAAGCGCACTTTTGAGGCAGATCAGCTTTGGCGCCAAAACAACATATTCCGGTGGTCAACGCAGGAGGGGAAGCTGGGTAAGGATCAGCGTCATGCCGCTAAGGGATGCGCGTCAGCTGGACTTCAATGCGTGCGAGACGTTCGGGAATGCTCGGCTGTTCCATGGCGGCCTCCTTCTGCATTTTGACGCCGACCGCGATAAATGGTTCTGTCGAGTGCTTTATTAAGGTAATTTACCGTAAAAATAAAATAAATCAGTAAATTTTGCGTCTAAATTGTAATTTTGCGGTAACATTGCTCATGTACCGTAAGGAGCACCATATGTTTGATATCAGTTCACTATTCAAAGGCGCCGCCTTGGGCTTCGCCATCGCCGCGCCGGTTGGGCCGATTGGCCTGCTGTGCATTCGCCGCACCTTCACGCACGGGCCGATGACCGGCTTCGCAACGGGGCTGGGTGCTGCGGCGGCAGATACCTTCTACGGCCTGTGCGCGGCGCTGGGGCTTGGCGCCCTGACCGCAATGCTGATCAGCTACGCCTCCGTGTTGCAGATCGGCGGCGGCATCCTGATGGCGGTTCTCGGCTACATCTCGCTGCGCCGTGCGGCGCGTCCGCCCGCAGCCAAGGCGGCCAACGCCAGTGCGCCGGCTGGATTGCTGGGCGCTTTCGCCAGCACCTTCATGCTCACCATCGCCAACCCGATGACTATCCTGTCCTTCGCCGGCATTCTCGCGGCCCTGTCGCCAAACGGCGGCGGACTGGCCGGCGGCATGGCGCTGGTTGCGGGGGTGTTTGTGGGATCGGTGACGTGGTGGCTGATCCTGGTCAGCGGTGTAACGGCAAGCCGCAAGGCGCTGCCGCCGAAGGCCATCCAGTGGATCGAAGGCTGCTCCGGCGTCGCCCTGCTGGGCTTCGCCGCCTGGACCCTGTACTCGGCACTCTGAGAAAACTTCTCCGCAAATACAGACAATCCGGGAATTTTTTGCATGCGGCCGCGGTTAGAATCGCTGCATACCACCAAGGAGAACACCATGCTGCAAATGAGGCCCGGCTGCGAGTGCTGCGACAAAGACCTGCCGCCAGAATCGATGGAAGCCCGTATCTGCTCCTTTGAATGCACCTTCTGCGTGAGCTGCGCGGAAGGAGTGCTGGGTGGCGTATGCCCGAATTGCGGCGGCAGCTTTGCAGTGCGTCCAACGCGCGCGGCATCGAAGCTGGCAAAGTATCCCGCTTCGACGGAGCGCATCTACAAGCCCGCGGGCTGCGCAAAAGCCGCCTGAATCAGGCCCGCGTGAAATCCACCGTGGCCGTGAGGCCGCGGCCATCCTCGCCGCTGCCCAGCGTAATCACACCGTTATTGCGCTGGGCGCCGCGTTCCGCAATCGCCAGCCCAAGCCCGCTGCCCAGCTGTTCCTGCCCCGGAATACGGTAGAAGCGCTCGAATACCTTGCTGTGCAGCTGGGGATCGATGCCCGGCCCTTGGTCGGTAATCGTCAGCCGCTGTCCGCCCTCGACCGGCATCAGGCGCACGGTAATGCGTCCATTCTCCGGCGAATACTTGATGGCATTGCTGATCAGGTTATCCAGCAGGGACGCCATGCTTTCCGTATGCACCGGCATCATGCATTCCGCATCGGCCACAAACTCGATCTCGATCCCGCGCTGCACGGCCAGCGGCGCCGCTGCGGCAAGGCGCGCGCGCACGAAGCCGCCCAGTTCCGTCAGCGGCGCAGGCTGGGCGCCGGGTTCCGTGTGCGCCCGTTCCAGTGCCAGCAACTGGTGCACCATATGCGTGGCGCGCGCCACGCCCTCGCGCAGTCCGGTCGCAGCTTCGGCGCGGCGCTCCGCATTGTCCGCGCTGCGGCTCAGGAGCAGGTGGGCGTTGATCTGGATGGCGGCCAGCGGCGTTTTCAGTTCGTGCGCCGCATCGGTCAGGAACTCGTGTTCGCGCTCGATGCGCTGGCTGAGGCGGGCCATCAGGCTGTTGATGGCCTCCACCAGCGGCGACAGCTCTTTGTACTTCGAATCGGGCAGCGCGGTCAGGTCGAACACGGAGCGCTGCTCGATGGTCTCAGCGAAACTGCGCAAGGGCCGCAAGCCAATGCCCACGATCAGCCACGCCGGCAGCAGCAGGAGCGGCAGGCTGAATACGGTGGAGGAGAGCAGGAAGCTGACGCCCGATATGCTCAGCATCCATTCATCATCGACCTCGTGGCTGCGGTCCACCACGAGGCCGGTGGCGGCGTCGCTGGCCACGGTGCGTACCCATGCGTTGACGTGGGGCGCTTCGGCGCTTCCCGGTTCGGGTAGCTTGTCCGGCAGCGAGGGCTGGGAGTTATACAGAAGCTTGTCGTGCTGGTAGACCCGCATGCGCACCCGCGAGTGATAGTCCAGTTCTTTGAACATCGTAGCGCGCAAGGCTTCCAGCGACTGTGCCGCGGCCACCACGCGTTCCGGGCTGCCGGCCAGCAGCACCAGGTGCTGCAAGGCTTCGTGGGCATGCGCCTTGTTCTCGCTGGCCGTGCGCGTGCGCTGCGTGGCCTTCGCCTCCCACAGCACATGCAGCAGGCCGGCCAGCGCCACCAGGAAAATCACGCAGCTGAAGCCCAGCATCAGCCGCCGGAAGAGCGATGGCTGCCTAGACATTGTCGCCCTGGACCATATAGCCCACGCCGCGCACCGTGCGGATCAGGCGGTCGCCCACCTTCTTGCGCAGGTTGGAGATGTGCACGTCCAGCGTCTGGCCTTCGCTGTGCGGCAGCACGCGGTGCTCCAGCTCCGTGCGGGTGAGCACGCGGCCGGACTGCTTCATCAGCATCAGCAGCAGCCCGAACTCGGTCTTGGACAGCGACACCGGTGCACCGGCGCGCGTTACCAGCATGCGGCTCTCATCGAGGGCCACTTCGCCGGAGGTCCACATTTGTTCGCCATTGTCTACGGCGCCGCTCACGCGGCGCACAATGGCGCGCAGGCGCACCAGCAGCTCCGGGATTTCGAATGGCTTGATCAGGTAATCGTCGGCGCCGATATTGAAGCCGTTAAGCCGGTCTTCCAGGCTGTCGCGTGCGGTGATGATCAGCACCGGCAGGTTCACGTTCAGGCTGCGCATCTCGCGCAGCAGCGTGGTGCCGTCGCCATCGGGCAGGCCGAGATCGAGCAGCACGGCATCGAAGTGTTCGGCCTGGATGCGCTCGATCGCGCCGCCGCTCATGCGCCACCACACCGCCTGGTGGCCCTCGTCCTGGAACACGGAAAGCAGGGCGCGGCCGATCGCGAGATCGTCTTCAATCATAAAAATCTTCATGGCGCCAAGTGTAGCAGTGCGTGGCGCAGCTGAACCACTGGCGCAACACCTGAACCTTCAGGTTTCCTTCACGCGGCGATTTGTGGTGAAAACAATATAAATCGTTGGCGATTCTGTGATCGTGAAGAATTTCGTTCGCTCTTACGGGGATGGTCCAGCAGGTTTTTGCATGAAAGCCGCTGAGGCCAGCGATAATCGTTCGGTGGACTGCAGGCGTGGCCAAACCTCGATGCCATCCAATCTTCACGCTTCCTTTAGCCGTGCGGCGGCACGCGATTGACGCGAAAAATCGTATGGCAGATTATCGCTTCCGCCGGCTGCTCAGCGCTGAAGCCTGCAAAGACCACTACAATAATTTCCAGAGACATTCTATGAAAAATCGCAATCCGGAATTCGGGTCATCCCTCTTCAAACTGAGTCCCGTCGCCACCGCCTGCGCCATCATGCTGTATGGCGCACATGGCGCAGCCCACGCCCAGCAAACGGAAAGCACGCCGGAGATGACGACCGTCACGGTGTCCGGCATCCGTACCGGCATCGAGGCGGCCATCTCCATCAAGAAAAACGCTACCTCCATCGTTGAAGCCATTTCGGCGGAAGACATCGGCAAGCTGCCGGATACTTCGGTAGCCGAATCGGTGTCCCGCCTGCCCGGCGTGACCACCCAGCGCAACAAGACCAACGGCAAGGCTACCGATGTAAGCGTGCGCGGCCTGTCGCCAAGCTTCAACGGTTCGCTGCTGAACGGCCGCGAACAGGCATCCACCAGCGATGCGCGCAGCCCTGAATTCGACCTGTTCCCCTCCGAGCTGACGGGTTCTGTCCTGATCTATAAAACGCCCGATGCTAGCCTGATGGGGCAGGGCCTGGCGTCCACCATCGACCTGCGCACCCTGCGCCCGCTCGATTTCGGCAAGCGCGTGCTGGCGGCCAGCGCACGCAAGGAGCGCATCGGCTTCGAGTCCGGCGCGGAACTGGGCAAAGGCCACCGCAAAACGCTGACCTATGTCGACCAGTTTGCGAACCGAACCATCGGCATCTCGCTGGGCATCACCTCCATGAAACAGGACAACGGCGGCGAACTGAAATTCGACAGCTGGGGCGCCTACCTGCCGGAGATGCAGTACAACGGCCAGACCGTGAAAGCCATCGGCGGCTTCATGGCCGAGACCTCGCGCCGCAGGCAGGACCGCGACGGCGCTTCGCTTACGCTGCAATACAAGCCGAACCAGAAATTCCGTTCCACGGTGGACGTGTTCTATTCGCGTGGCGAGGAAAGCACAAAGAAAACCGGCATTGAAGGCGCCATTGCCTTTGGTACCGGCCCTTATGACCCGAACGCCACGCTCACGAATGCCACCATCAGCAACGGCATCGTTACCAGCGGCACCTTCAGCAACTACAAGGCCGACGTGCGCAACCACGTGTTCAGCAACAAGGACAAGCTGCTGTCCGTGGGCTGGAACAATGAGCTCAAACTGGACGAGTGGCGCCTGGAAGCCGACTTGTCGCACTCGAAGGGCGTGAAAAACATCAGCAACTACGAGACCACGGCGGGCCAGCCCGGCAATGTGCCGGAAAGCCAGCTCGGGTCCATTACCTATACCGGCTTCAATGGCACCAACTTCTCCGAAGTGCAGTACAAGCCAAGCCTGAACTACAGCGACCGCAACGTGGCGGTGCTGACCGACGTTGCCGGCTGGGGCGGCGGTCCCAATACGCCGCAGGCGGGCTATGTGGCCCTGCCGCGCATCGACGACAAGGTGCAGGCCGCGCGCCTGTCCGCACACCGCGAGCTGGAGTGGGGGCCGGTCGTCAACCTGCATGTGGGCGCCAACTTCACCAAGCGTGACAAGGCGCGCTCCGGCGAGGAAGGCCGCTTGTCCATCCTGAATGGCGATGGCTTCGCGAGCAAACCGGTGCCGGGCAGCGACATCGCCATCGCAGGCCCTACCGGCATTCCGGTAGTGTCCTTTGATCCTACCGGCTCGCTGGGCACTATCTATGGCCTGAACCGCTGGGTAGACGCCACCGTCCTGTCGCGCAACTGGACGGTCGATGAGAAAGTGGCCACCGCCTACGTGATGGGCGACCTGGATGGCAAGCTGTTCTCGCTGCCTTATACCGGCAATATCGGCCTGCAGGTCGTGAACACGAAACAGCACGCCACCGGCAACCAGGTCGACCTGGCGAAGTGCACGGGCATCACCGTCGATACCTGCCCTTACGCCGTGAAAGAGGGCGGCACCGACTACACGAACGTGCTGCCGAGCGTAAACATCGCCTTCGACCTGGGCAAGGAACAGTACCTGCGTTTTGGCGCCGGAAAGCAGATCTCCCGTGCGAACCTGGACAATATGAAGGCCAGCATGGACTTCGGCCTGCAGAGCGCCACCTCGACTGCACCCGCGCTGACTGGCTTCGCGGGTAATCCGGAGCTCAAGCCTTACTCCGCGCGCTCGGTCGACCTCTCCTACGAGAAGTACTTCGGCAAGCGCGCCTACGTATCGCTGGCCACCTTCTACAAGAAGCTGGACAACTACGTGATCAACGCGCCGCGCGAGTTCGACTTCGGTCCATACGCCAGCGCCACCACGCCGTTGCCGCAGACCGGGCCGTTCAAGGGATCCACCATTGGTTTCCTGACCAAGCCGGAGAACGGGCAGGGCGGCAATATGCACGGCTTCGAACTGGCGGTGAACATGCCGTTCTCGATGCTCACCTCGTGGCTGGACGGCTTCGGCATTTCGGCCAACCACTCCTACACCAGCAGTTCGGTGCGGCTGCCGACCAGTGCTTTCGTGACGAAGAACAATGGCCCGGTGTTCAAGGACCAGGTGTCGGAGATTGGGTTGCCCGGCCTGTCGAAGAACGTCAGCAGCCTGCGGCTCTACTACGAGAAACACGGCTTCCAGCTGGCCTGGGCGGCCTACAAGCGTTCGGACTTCATCGGCCAGATCCTGGACTACCGCAGCGACTCGCAGTTCACCTTCATCAAGGGCGAAACCATCGTCGACCTGCAGGCTGCCTATGAGTTCCAGAGCGGCTGGCTGAAAGGCTGGTCGGCCTTCATCCAGGGCCACAATATGACGAATGAGCCGTTCCGCGAGTACACGAACGACCCGAACCAGATCACCAATACCGTCACCTATGGACGCACGTATTCGGCTGGTCTGTCCGTGAAATTCTGAGTTATGCTGCACAGGGCCGCCGCGCAGGCGGCGGCCTCTTACCGACAAATTCACCCGCGAGTTTATGAAAGCAATCCTGCGACGCCTTGCCCTGGCGTCCCTCATGCTGCTGGGTGCTGCCGCCAGCGCCGCCGCTTCCGATCCATATCAGCCGCAGCCCTATGTGCGCTTCGAGCATGCCGAATGGACGCGCAATGCCAGCATCTACCAGATCAACACCCGCCAGTTCACGCCGGAAGGAACCTTTCGCGCGGCGGAAAAGCAGCTGCCAAGGCTGAAGGAGCTTGGCATCGATATCCTGTGGCTGATGCCCATCCATCCCATCGGCCAGCAGAACCGCAAGGGTACGCTGGGCAGCCCTTATGCTGTGAGCGACTACCGCGCCGTGAATCCCGAATTCGGCACACTGGAAGACTTCCGCCACTTCGTGGCCGCCGCACACAAGCTTGGCCTGCACGTTATCCTGGACTGGGTGGGCAACCACACAGCGTGGGACAGCGTGCTGTTCAAACAGCATCCGGAATGGTATGAGCGCGATGCTGACGGCAAGCCGCATCCCACACCCTGGTACGACTGGGATGACATCATCGACCTCGATTACAGCAAGCCCGCGCTGCGCCGCTACATGACGGAATCCATGCTGTACTGGGTGCGCGACGTGGGCGTTGACGGCTACCGCGTGGACGCGGCCGGCCTCACGCCGCTGGACTTCTGGGAGCACGCGAGCCGAGAGCTGCGCAAGGTGAAGCCGGTGTTCATGCTTGCCGAATGGGAAAGCCGCGACATGCATGCCAACGCCTTCGATGCGAGCTATGCCTGGACCTGGTGGGATGGCCTGAAAGCCATCGCCGAAGGCAAGGCGGACGCCAGCTCGCTGAACACTTACTATGCCTGGAACGAGAAGTTCTATCCGAAACAGGCCTACCGCATGCTCTACACCACCAACCACGACAAGAATGCGTGGGAGGGCACCGAGTTTGAAATCTTTGGCCCGGCCGTGGATAGCGCCATCGTGTTTTCCTTCATCAGCGAAGGCATCCCGATGATCTACAACGGGCAGGAGGCGGGCAACCGCAAGCGCCTTGAGTTCTTCGAGCGGGACCCCATCGCCTGGCAGCCTTCGCCTTATGAGGCACTGTATCGAAAGCTGCTGGCCCTGAAGAAGCAGAATACGGCGCTGTGGAATGGCCAGTGGGGAGCCTCCATGAAGCAGGTGCCGAACGCCCAGCCGAAGCAGGTGTTCAGCTTCGTGCGCCAGAACAGCAAGGACAAGGTATTCGCCGTCTTCAACCTGTCAGCGAAGCCGGCGCAGGCCAGCTTCAAGGGCGTTCGCCATCACGGCAGCTATCGCGACTTCGGCTCGGGCGAAGCGGTGAACATCGGTGCGGACAGCCAGTTGCAGATGGCGCCGTGGAGCTACCGTATCTTTGTGCAGTGAGGCCATGATGCAGCAGAACATTCGTAATGTGGTGATCGTCGGCGGCGGCACGGCCGGCTGGATGACGGCTGCAGCCCTGTCGCAGCTGCTCGGCCCCAAAATCTCGCTGCGCCTGATCGAGTCGGATGAAATCTCCACCGTTGGCGTGGGCGAATCCACCATTCCCATGATCCGCCTGTTCAACAAGGTCCTGGGCATCGACGAAGATGAGTTCATGCTTGCCACCAAGGCGACCTTCAAGCTTGGCATCGAATTCCGCGACTGGGGCAGGCTGGGCGACAGCTATATGCACGGCTTCGGCAAGTTCGGACAGGACCTGGAAACGCTGAACTTCTACCAGTACTGGCTGCGCATGCACCTGGCAGGCAAGGCGCCGGACATCGAACGCTATTCCATCAACCGCATGGCCTCGCAGCAGGACCGCTTCATGCGTGCCGACCCGGCGGCGGGCAATTCGCCGCTGGCCGAGATCACGCATGCCTTCCATCTGGACGCGGGCCTCTATGCCGCCTACCTGCGCCGCTATGCCGAAGCGCGCGGCGTGGTGCGCACCGAAGGCAAGGTGCTGGACGCCCAGCTGCGGGCGGACGGCCATGTGGAATCGGTGCGCATGGAGAGCGGCGCGATCCTCGGAGGTGAGCTGTTCATCGACTGCTCCGGCTTCCGTGGCCTGCTGATTGAACAGACGCTGAAGACCGGCTTCGAGGACTGGACCCACTGGCTGGCCTGTGACCGCGCCTGGGCCGTGCCTTGCGAGCTGGCGGCGGACCTGCCTCCCTACACGCGGGCGTCCGCACGGCCCGCAGGCTGGCAATGGCGCATCGGCCTGCAGCACCGCACCGGCAACGGCCACGTATTCAGCAGCCGTTATATGAGCGACGATGAGGCAGCGGGCATTCTGATGGGCAGCCTTGACGGCAAGCCGCTGGCCGAGCCGAAAATGCTGCGCTTCACGGCGGGCAAGCGGCGCAAGGTCTGGAACCGCAATGTGGTGGCCATCGGCCTGTCCTCCGGCTTCCTGGAACCACTGGAATCGACCAGCATCCACCTGATCCAGTCCACCATTGCGCGCCTCATCAGCTTCTTCCCCGACCAGGAATTCTGCCAGGCGGATATCGATGAATTCAACCGGCAGTGCGACTTTGAAGTAGAGCGCATCCGCGACTTCCTGATCCTGCACTACCACGCCACCGAGCGCACTGACACGCCGTTCTGGGACTATTGCCGCACGATGGACATTCCCGACACGCTGCGTACCAAGATCGCTCTCTGGCGCAACCGTGGCCGTATCGTCCGCGTTGCCGATGAACTGTTTGCCGAAGTCGGCTGGCTGCAGGTCCTGCACGGGCAGGGCATACGGCCGCGGGGCTACCACCCGCTGGTGGATCTGCAGAGCGAGGAGGATATCGGCCAGTATCTGAACGACATCGAACATGTCATTGCGCAGTGCGTAAGCGTCATGCCGAAGCATGCCGACTTCATTGCCAATATGCGCGCCAGCCACGAAAGAAACAGCAAGTGAATATCACTCCAACGAACATCCGCTGGCTCTCCAGCTGCTGCATGATGGTTGGCCTGTACGCCAGCAGCAGCGCCTGGGCCAACGAAATCCTGGCCACCGTGACCTCGCCCGGCAAGGTGCTCAGCGTGACCGTGCAGCGCGCCAGCGACGGCCGTCTCGCCTACGAGGTGCAGCGCAAGGGCAAGCAGCTGATTGCGCCGTCGCGGCTCGGTTTCCTGCTCAGTAATGCGCCGCCGCTCGACAGCGGTTTCAGCCTCGATAGCCAGAAGGTGACGAACCACGACGACACCTGGGAACAGCCATGGGGCGAGCGCCGGTATGTGCGCAACCGCTACCGCGAGCTGCGGGTGGATGTGGTGCAGAAGGATAAGCTGAGCCGCCGCCTGGCCATCGTATTCCGCGTGTTCGATGACGGTATCGGCTTCCGCTACGAATTCCCGGCGCAGCCGCAGCTGGCCGAGGTGAAGATCACCGATGAGCTGACGGAGTTCGTCGTCGCGCCGCCCGCCACGGCATGGTGGCAGCAGGCCGGCGAAGTGTGGGCACTCGAATACCCGATCCAGAAAAGCCGCCTCGATGAAGTGGGCATGGCAAACACGCCCATGACGATCCGTACCAACGACGGAACGCACATCGCCTTCCATGAGGCGGCACTGGTGGACTATGCCTCCATGTGGCTGCGCAAGGTGGATGGGCAGAAGCTGCGCGCGAACCTGGCGCCATCGGCGTTCGGCCCACCGGTGCAGCGGCAGGCTCCATTCACCACGCCGTGGCGCACCATGCAGATCGCCGATAACGCGCCCGGACTGTATATGTCGGACCTGATCCTGAACCTGAATGAACCCAATAAGCTGGGTGACGTGTCGTGGGTGAAGCCATCCAAGTTCGTCGGGGTGTGGTGGGAGATGCACCTGGAGAAGAGCAGCTGGGGTTCGGGCGAGCGCCATGGCGCCACCACGAAGAACACAAAGCGCTATATCGATTTCGCTGCGAAGCACGGCTTCCGTGGTGTGCTGGTAGAGGGCTGGAACCTGGGCTGGGACGGCAACTGGTCCGGCAGCGGATCGGAATTCAGTTTTACCAAAGCTTATCCGGACTTCGATCTCGAAGGCCTGGCTGCCTATGCGGCGAAGAAGGGCGTACGCCTGATCGGGCACCACGAAACCGGCGGCAATGTGGCGCGTTACGAAAAGGAGATGGATGCAGGCTACCAGCTGTATGCGCGGCTGGGCGTGGACAGCATCAAGTCCGGCTACGTAACCGACGCCGGCGCTGCGGTGTATGCCGGCCCGGATGGCAGTACGCACTTCGGCTATACCGACTCGCAGGAAGGCGTGCGCCACTTCCAGAAAGCCGTGACGGAAGCGGCACGCTACAAGATCGCCATCGACACGCACGAACCGGTGAAGGATACAGGCCTGCGCCGCACTTACCCGAACTGGCTCACCCGCGAGGGCGCGCGCGGCATGGAATACAACGCCTGGGGCAATCCGATCAACAGCGTGGACCACGAAGCGAACCTCATCTTCACACGCATGCTGAGCGGCCCGATGGACTATACGCCCGGCATCCTGAGCCTCGAGGGCGTGAAGGGAAGGCCGATCAATTCCACGCAGGCCAAACAGCTGGCGAGTTTCGTCGTCATCTATTCGCCCATCGTGATGGCGGCGGACCTGATCGAGAACTACGAGAAGTATCCTGGCCCCTTCCAGTTCATCAAGGACGTGCCGACCGACTGGGCCGACACGCAGGTGATCAACGGCGAGATGGGCGAGTTCGCAACCATCGCGCGCAAGGACCGCAATTCGGAGAACTGGTATGTAGGCGCCGTGACGGACGGCTCGGCGCGCACGCTTGACCTGCCGCTCAGCTTCCTCGACCCCCAGCGCAGCTACACTGCGGAGATCTACCGCGACGGCGACAAGGCCGACTACCGCAATGCCCACCGCTTCGACATCGTCATCGAGAAGAAGCAGGTGCGGGCGTCGGACACGCTGAAACTCAGGCTGGCGCCCGGCGGTGGCCAGGCTATCCGCCTGGTGCCGGCGCAGTATTGAACGCCAGCTGGTCGGCGAAAGCGCGCTGGTAGGCCGGCCGCGCTTCGCCGCGCGCCACATAGGCGGCCAGGCTGGGGAATTCGTTCAGGATGCCGGATGGCCTTAGCCGGAGCAGGACCGACACCATCACCAGGTCGCCGGCGCTGAACGCGCCATCCAGCCATTCCGCATCGCCCAGCCGCGCGGCGAGCTGGTTCAGGCGGTTGCGGATGCGGTCCGCAATCAGCGGCATGCGTTCCTTGCTCCATGGCTTGTCGCCCTCCTGGAATTTCGCAATGACGATTTCAAGGATGGGCGGCTCCACAGTATTCAGTGCAGCGAACATCCATGTGATGGCGCGCGCCCGGCCGTTGGCGTCCTCCGGCAGCAGGCTGCCGTGGTGCGAAGCGATGTGGAAAATGATCGCGCCGGACTCGAACAGCACCAGATCATCCTCCTCGTAGGTAGGGATCTGGCCGAAGGGATGAAGGGCCAGGTGGGCAGGGTGTTTCATGGCAGCGAACGATACCGGGCGAACCTGGTAGGCCAGTCCCGCTTCCTCCAGCGCCCAGCGCACGCGCGTATCGCGGGCAAGGCCCATGCCGCCGTCAGGCGAGCGTTCAAAAGCTGTAATGGTGATAGTCATCGTCTTCTCCTGTTGGGTGTTTTATTGACGACGAACGGCGTGCCGCCGGATCGACATGTTTTTGAAGATTTTTTGAACACGCTTGCAATACTTTCCAATTCGTGAAACTATTGAGCCTTCAACAAGGAGACTCATTATGCGGCTCACACTGTATTACCATCCGCTGGCATCGTACTGCCATAAAGTCCTTATCGCGCTTTACGAGCATGGCATCGCTTTCGAGGGGCGCAATATCGACCTGGGGAGTACGGAGGACCGCGCGGAACTGGAGGCGGTGTGGCCTTTCACGCGCTTCCCCGTATTGCGCGACCATGGGCGCGAACGCGATATTCCCGAATCCAGCTCCATCATCGAATATGTGGACCAGCTCTACGGCGGTGCGCAAAAGCTGTTGCCGGCCGATTGGGAACAGGCGCACGATGTGCGCCTGTGGGACCGCATCTGCGACGGCTATGTGCACACGCCGATGCAGGCCATCGTTTTCGACCGGCTGACGGGCAGCAAGGGCGATACAGGCAAGGACCGCGCAACGCTGCACAAGGCCTACCGGCTGCTCAACGAGCGCCTCGCCACCCGTGAATGGCTCGCAGGAGACCAGTTCACCATGGCCGACTGTTCCGCCACGCCATCGCTGTTCTACGCTGCCACGCTGGAAGCCATTCCCGTCGACGCGCCGCACCTGGCCGCGTACTACCACCGCCTGATGGCGCGGCCTTCGGTGCGCCGTGTGCTGGAAGAGGCGAAGCCGTACTTCCACTTCTATCCCTTCGCTGAAGCCCTGCCCAAGCTATGAATGCGCCCAACCTGGACTTGCAGTTTCACGCACTGTCGGATGCCACGCGGCGCGCGCTGGTCGAGCGGCTGAGCCATGGCCCCACTTCGGTGACCGAGCTGGCGGAACCCATGTCGGTATCGCTGCCCACGGTGCTCAAGCACCTGGCCATCTTGGAGGCAGGATCCATCGTCATTTCGGAAAAACAGGGCAGGGTGCGCACCTTCCGCGTGGCGCCGGATGCCTTCGCCGATCTTGAACGCTGGATGGACGAGCGCAAGCGCATGTGGACCCGCCGCTTCGACAAACTGGAACAATATCTCGACGGAGAATCGTCATGATTGGCAGCTCTACCATCCACTCCACCTTCGTCATCGAGCGCGATTTCAAGGTGCCGCCGCAGAAGGTGTTTGCATCATGGGCCAGCGTGGAAGCCAAGCGGGTATGGATGTCCTGCGACGATGCTGCGGTAACGCAGAGCTTTGAAATGGACTTCCGCCCAGGCGGGAGCGAGACCAACATCGTGGCCTTCCCTGGCGGCGAGATGCACCGCTTTGACGGCTATTACCTGGATATCGTGCCCGGCCGCCGCATCATCTACGCCTTCGACATGCACGTCGGCGCGAAACGCATTTCGGCTTCGCTGGCGACGGTGGTGTTCGAAGCGCAGGGCAGCGGCACGAAGATGATCTTCACCGAGCAGATCGCTTTCCTCGATGGCTACAGCGACCGCGAAGAACGTATTCGCGGCACTGAGATCGGGCTGGATAAACTCGTGCTAAGCCTGATGCCGAATCAGAACCAGACCCAGTAAATCGCGGTCAGGATCACGAGGATGACTGCGGAACCGGCCATGAAGCCCGGGCTCACGCGGAACATGGCCGGGTCAACGCTTTCCTCGGGATGTGCTTCGCGGCGCGGCCAGAGCAGGCTGATGATGGCCATGCCCAGCAGGACGGCGAGGAACACCACCATCATGCGGTCCATGAACGGCATTTCGTACACGCCTTCGGCATTCGGCACCGCAAAGCCGATTGGGGCCAGGCCGGAAAGATCCATGGAGGCTGGCAGGAACTTGAGCAGCACCGACAGCAGGAAACCGCCGATGGTGGCGAACATCGCCGCCGCAGACGTGGTGCGCTGCCAGAAGAAGCCCATCACGAACATGGCCAGGATGCCGGGAGAAACGAAGCCCGTGTATTCCTGGATGTACTGGAAGCCGCCTTTCTTGTCGATGCCCATGAACGGCGCGATCAGGAAGGCTGCAACCATCGACACCAGCACGGTAACGCGGCCGATCCACACCATTTTCTGCTCGCTGGCGGCCGGATTCACGCGCTTCTTGTAGATGTCCAGCGTGAAGATGGTGGCAATGCTGTTGGCCTTGCCGGCCAGCGAAGCCACTACAGCGGCCGTCAGCGCGGCGAAGGCCAGGCCTTTGAGGCCGGTCGGCAGCAGGGCGAGCAGCACAGGATAGGCACGGTCCGTATTCAGTTCGCCGCCTACCAGCATGCCGGTGCCCAGGCTGCCGTTCTGGTGCAGCACGAAGGCGGCAATGCCCGGCAGCACAACGATCACCGGCATCAGCAGCTTGAGGAAACCGGCGAACAGCAGGCCTTTGCGCGCCGTCTCCAGGTTGGCGCCAAGTGCGCGCTGGGTAATGTACTGGTTGCAGCCGAAGTAGCTCAGGTTGGCGATCCACAGGCCGCCAATCAGCACGCTCAGGCCAGGCAGGTCCAGGTAGTTCGGGTTGTCGCGCGCCAGCACCATGTCGAAATGGCCGCTGGCTTTCCGCGTCAGCAGGGAGAAGCCGTGCACCACGCCGCTGCCGCCGTCGCTGGCCGCCACCAGGTTCAGGGCCAGCCAGGTGGTCACCAGGCCGCCGATCACGAGCACCAGCACCTGGATCACGTCGGTATAGCCGATCACCTTCATGCCGCCCAGCGTGATCACGATGGCGAACAGCGCCAGGAAGATCATGCAGGGCACCAGGCCCAGGCCGGAAACGCTGCTGATGGCAATCGCGCCCAGATAGAGGATGGATGTCAGGTTGACCACGATGTAGAGCGCGAGCCAGAACACCGCCATGATGGTGGCCACGGTACGGTTATAGCGCTGCTCCAGGTATTGCGGCATCGTATAGATGCGCTGCTTGATATAGACCGGCATGAAGAACACCGCCACCACGATCAGTGTAGCCGCTGCCATGAACTCATAGGCGGCAATCGCCATGCCGATCTTGAAACCGGCGCCGCTCATGCCGATGAACTGCTCGGCCGAGATATTGGACGCTATCAGGGAGGCGCCGATGGCCCACCAGGTCAGCGAGCCTTCGGCCAGGAAGTAGTCGTGGGTGGAGGAACTGGTGGCAGCCTTGCGTTTGCGGTAGATCCACAGGCCGTAGGCGGAAACGGCGATGAAGTAAACGAAAAAGACCAGCGTATCCAGCGATGTGATGGGATTCATAAAATGTTCGATCTCCTATTTGCGCGCTGCCGCACGCTATGTTTTTCACAATGTTAAGGGCTGATCCATCTTCGCGGGTATGTGCCTTTGCGCCGCAGGTATATCGTTGAGGCATAGATTGACGCTTCAACAGCCTTGCCATAAGATCAGTTCATGAACTTATCGTCACACCGATTCCTGCGTTCCCGCCTCAAAACCCGCCATCTGATCCTGCTGGTGGAACTTGGCCGGCACGGCTCCATCCTGCATGCCGCCGAAGCCGCGGGGCTCACCCAGCCCGGCGCCTCCAAGCTGCTCAGCGAACTGGAAGATACGCTGGGCGTGACCCTGTTCGAGCGTTTGCCACGCGGCGTTGCACCCACATGGTACGGGGAAGTGATGATCAGGCGCGCCGGGGCTGCGCTGGCGGAAATGGAAGCGGCGCACCAGGAGGTGGTGCTGGGGGCGGCAGGCGTCGGTGGCCGGGTCACGCTGGGCACCGTGATGACGCCGTCCACCGGTCTTGTTCCCGCCGCCGTGCAGCTGCTGAAGGAGCGCCACGCGCAGGTGCAGGTCGCCATCAGCGTGGACACCAGCAAGGTGCTGGTCGAAAAGCTGCGCAGCGGCGAAATCGATATTGTGATCGGCCGCATCCTGGACCCGGCGCTGGCGCAGGAACTGAATTTCGAACCGCTGGCGGAAGAAGTGCACCGCCTCGTTGTGCGGGCAGGCCACCCCTGGCTTGGCCGCACCGAGCTGACGGTGGAAGAACTGGCCGCCGCTCCATGGATACTGCCGCCTCCCGGCATGCTGCGTGACCGCCTGACGTCGATGTTCATTTCGCACGGCGTGCGCGAGCCGGTGGACAGCATCGAAACCATGGCCCTGTCGATGATTCCGCTGCTGCTGATGGGCAGTGACCGCGTGGTGGCGCTGCCCGAGGAACTGGTGCTGCCTTACCTTGAATTCGGTACCCTGGCCGTGCTGCCGGTGGGCCTCGATATCCGCCTGGACTGCTACGGCATCGTCACGCGCCGCCAGCACCACCTGGCGCCTGCGGCGGAAGCCATGGTCCAGGCATTACGTGAAAGTGTGCGGCAGGGGCCGCGCAATGCATAACGAATGAATATAACTCGACGCCGACTTTGCATGGCGGCCGCGTTCGCGGCTCCGGTAGCATGGTCGTTTCCACTTCAGAACCGTTCTCCCATGAGTAAAGAATTCCAGGCCACCCTTGTGTGGCAGGCCGGCGCGGAGCTTGGCGAGGGGCCGCTGTGGGTGCCTGCGCAGCAACGCCTGTACTTTGTCGATATCAAGGGCCGCCGCCTGCTGGCGCATGAGCCTTCGTCCGGCCGCAATCTCAGCTGGCCTCTGCCCGATTTCGTGTGCTGGATCGTGCCGCGCAGTGATGGCGACGGCTTCATGGTGGGCCTGCGCGACCGCATCGTGCGCCTCTGGCTGGCGCCCGAGCTGCGCATGGAATCCATCCCGGCCCAGCCTTCGCTGCTGCCGAACGGCCGCCTGAACGACGCCAAGGCCGACATGCATGGCCACATCTGGCTCGGCTCCATGAACAATATCGAACCGGAGCGCCCCGAAGGGCAGTTGTGGCGCCTTGCGCCTAATGGCAGCCTCGCGCTGCAGGACAAGGGCATCCATATCTGCAATGGCCCTGCCTTCAGCCTGGATGGCCGCACCATGTATCACGCGGACAGCCTGCGCGGCGAACTGTTTGCATATCCCGTCGATCAGGGCGGCATCAGCGGCGAAAAGCGCCTGTTCCGCAAGTTCGACGGCGATAGGGAAGGTTGGCCGGACGGCATGACGGTGGACGCCGAAGGCGGCCTCTGGGTGACGCAGTGGGGCGGCGGACGCGTTTGCCGCTATCTGCCGGACGGCACGCTGGACATGACGGTGCGCGTGCCCGTGGCCCAGCCTTCGTCCTGCACCTTCGCCGGGCCGGGACTGCGCACGCTGTACATCACTTCTGCCTGGCAGGGCCTGTCGGATGAAGCCCGCAAGCAGCAGCCGCTGGCCGGTTCGCTGTTCTCGGTGGAGCTGCCGGTGGCGGGCCGCGAAGCCGCTGCATACAAGTCGGTATAGCTCACCGGTTTTTATTCATAAGTCATTTCCCTATGGCGACGGTAAGCTCTGCCTACTGTTTGCTATAGGTGTTTTGACATGAAAATTACGAAGCTGACGACCTACCGTGTGCCTCCGCGCTGGATGCTGTTGAAGATTGAAACGGATGAAGGCGTAGCGGGCTGGGGTGAGCCAGTCATCGAGGGCAAGGCCCGCACGGTGGAAGCGGCCGTGCATGAACTCTCGGACCTGCTGATCGGGCAGGATCCTTCCCGCATCAACGATTTGTGGCAGGCCATGTACCGCGGCGGCTTTTACCGCGGCGGCGCCATCCTCATGAGCGCCATTGCGGGTATCGACCAGGCGCTGTGGGACATCAAGGGAAAAACCCTCGGCCAGCCCGTGTGGCAACTGCTCGGCGGCCTGGTGCGCGACCGCATGCAGGCCTACAGCTGGGTAGGCGGCGACCGTCCATCCGACGTGGTGGCCGGCATCCGCACCTTGATGGATATCGGCTTCACCACGTTCAAGATGAACGGCACCGAGGAGCTGGGCATCATCGATACCAGCACCAAGATCGACGCCGCCGTGGAGCGCATCGCTGAAATCCGCTCCATCTTCGGCAACCGCATCGAGTTCGGCATCGACTTCCACGGCCGCGTGGCCGCGCCGATGGCAAAGACCCTGCTGCGCGAACTGGAGCCTTACCGCCCGCTGTTCGTGGAGGAGCCGGTGCTGGCCGAGCAGGACGAATACTACCGCCGCCTGGCCGAAACCACGGCCATCCCGCTGGCGGCGGGGGAACGCATGTACTCCCGTTTCGAGTTCAAGCGCGTGTTCGCAGACGGCGGGATATCGATTGCGCAGCCGGACCTGTCGCACGCCGGCGGCATTACCGAGTGCGTGAAGATCGCCTCCATGGCCGAAGCCTACGATATCGCATTGGCACCGCATTGCCCGCTCGGCCCCGTGGCGCTGGCCGCCTGCCTGCATGTGGACTTCGTATCGCACAACGCCGTGTTGCAGGAGCAGAGCATGGGCATCCACTACAACAAGGGCGCCGAACTGCTGGACTACGTGGTGAACAAGGAAGACTTCCGCCTGCGCGACGGCTACTTTGCGCCGCTGATGAAGCCTGGTCTCGGCGTGGAAATCGATGAAGCCGCCGTAATCGAAGCAAGCCGCAACGCGCCGGACTGGCGCAACCCGCTGTGGCGCCATGCCGATGGCAGCGTTGCGGAATGGTGAGCGCCATGGCCTTGCTGGGTGTTGACTGGGGTACGACCAATCGCCGCGCCTACCTGCTGGACGAACAGGGCAACTGCGTGCGCCGGCATGAGGACGAGAAGGGCATGCTGGCCGAGCGGGGGCGTTTCGCCTGGTCGCTGGCGGCCTTGCGCTCGGCCATGGGAGCACCGGCCGAGGTGCCGGTGATCCTGTCCGGCATGGTGGGCAGCGCGCAGGGCTGGCAGGAAGTGCCGTATCTGGCGGACTCCGTGGCCCTGGACGCTTTGCCGCACCACCTGGCGCCGGTGCGCGAAATGGCAGGCTGCTTCATCGTGCCAGGCTATATGCGGCGCGGCCTGGTCTCCGACGTGATGCGCGGCGAAGAGACCCAGATGCTGGGCGCCCTTTGCCTGGGCCACGGCGACGGCTGGTACCTGCTGCCCGGCACCCACAGCAAATGGGTGCGCATCGAAAACGGCCGCATGGCTTACTGGTCTACCTTCATGACAGGCGAGCTGTATGCGATGCTGTCGCGTGATGGCACGCTGTCCGCGCTGCTGCAGCAATCCGCGCCTGAAGACGATGCGGATTTCGAGGCGGGCCTGGCGCTCGCGCAACAAGGGCTGCCGCTTAGCCACGCATTGTTCACGGTGCGCGCCGCCGTGGTCAGCGGTGCGATGGGCGCTGAACGTGCGCGCGGCTATGTCAGCGGGCTGCTGATCGGCAGCGAGTTCGCCGCCGTTGGCAGTATCGAGCAGCAGCCTGCTGCAGTGAGGATGCTTGCCTCCGCAGGGCTGGCGCCGCGCTACCTGCGCGCCGCCGCGCATTTCGGCGTGCAGGCCACCACACTCGATCCACACCAGACCTATTGCGCTGCGCTGGCGCGCTTTGCAGCCGAAGGAGCAGCTTATGTACGATGACCGGAAACGCCTGCCGCTGGTGGCGATTCTGCGCGGCCTCACCGCTGCTGAAGCCCCGATGGTGGGCAAGGTGTTGCTGGACGCCAGTTTCCGCATGCTGGAAGTGCCGCTGAACCGCCCCGGCGCGCTGGATGCCATTGCCACGCTGGTGGCGAAAGCGCCGGCCGACGCGCTGGTCGGCGGCGGCACCATGCTCAGTATCGACCATGTCGACCAGGTTGCCGCTGCGGGCGGGCGCCTGTTCGTCGCACCCGACTGCAAGCCCGCCGTGATTACCCATGCCCGCAATGCCGGCATGCTGTGCGCTCCCGGCGTAGCCACCCCTACCGAAGCCTTCGCCGCGCTGGAAGCAGGTGCGCATGCGCTGAAACTATTCCCGGCCGAGATGGTCGGCACCGCCGGCCTGAAGGCCATGGCCACTGTGCTGCCGGCAGGGACGCCCATGTGGCCGGTCGGCGGCGTTACGCCGTCCACCATGGCCGCATGGCGCGCGGCTGGCGCCACGGGCTTCGGCATCGGCTCGGCGCTCTACACGCCCGGCGTGACGGAGGCAGAGCTGGAGCGCCGCGCCCGCGAGTTCGTGGCCGCCTGGCAGGACGCAGCATGAAGATGGCGCGCCCCGAGCGGCGCCGCCAGCCTCTGAAGATCGGCCTGGTGGGCCTGGGCAAGATCGCCGTTGACCAGCATATTCCGGCGATTCGCGCCAACCGCAACTGGGAGCTGGTGGCAGGCTGCTCGCCGAGCAGCCGCATCGACGGTCTGCGCTGCTACACATCGATGGAAGCCATGCTGGCCGAGCATCCGGACATCGACGCCATCTCGCTGTGCACGCCGCCGCAGATCCGCCAGGCGCTGGCGAAGCAGGCCATCGCCGCGGGCAAGCATGTCTTCCTCGAAAAGCCGCCTGCGGCCACGCTGGGCGCCGCCGAAGCAATCCGTGAACTGGCGCAGCTGCACGGCGTGTCGCTGCTGGCCAGCTGGCATTCGCGCTTTGCACCCGCGGTGGAAGCGGCCCGCGCATGGATTGCCGACCGCGAACTGTCGTCGGTGCGCATCGAGTGGAAGGAGAACGTGCGGGAATGGCATCCCGGCCAGAGCTGGATTTTCTCGGCAGGCGGCAGTGGGGTGTTCGATCCGGGCATCAATTCCCTGTCCATCCTCACGCACCTGCTGCAGCATACGGTTATCGTGCGCAAAGCCGACCTGCACGTGCCGGCAAACTGCGCGGCGCCGATCCGCGCGGAGCTGGAGATGGTGACGGACCACGGCCTGCCGATTCGCGCCGAATACGACTTCCTCGAAACCGAGAACCAGACCTGGAGCATCTTCGCCGAGACTCTCGAAGGAGAGAGGCTGGCCCTGCACAAAGGCGGTACCCTGCTGGAGCTGAATGGTGAAGTAGTGCTTGACGGCGTGGACGCCGAATACGCGGGCCTCTACGCACATTTTCACGAACTGATTCGCAGCGGGCGTTCCGACGCAGATTTTGGGCCGATGCGTATCGTCGCCGATGCCTTCATGATAGGAACGCTGCTGCCTGCACCTGCTTTTGTTGAGTAGATAAAAAGGGAGACAGCATGACGAAGTGGAGTTTTGCAGCCGGATGCCTGCTGGCATTCGGTTCGGCCGCCTATGCGGCCGATGTTCGTATCGTGATCGATACCGCCGCCAAGGGGCCGGTGATCAACAAGAACGTTTATGGCCAGTTTGCCGAGCACCTGGGCAGCGGCATTTATGGCGGCATCTGGGTAGGCCCGAACTCGCCGATTCCCAACGTGCGCGGCTGGCGCAAGGACGTTGTCGGCGCGCTCAGGGAACTCCATGTGCCGCTGGTGCGCTGGCCCGGCGGCTGCTTCGCCGACGAATACCACTGGCGCGACGGCATCGGCCCGCGCAGCAAGCGCCCGGTGCGGGTCAACACCAACTGGGGTGGCGTGGACGAGAACAACGCCGTGGGCACGCACGAATTCTTCGACCTTGCCGAGCAGATTGGCGCGGATACCTATGTGAATGGCAACCTCGGCACCGGTTCGGCGCAGGAAATGTCTGAATGGCTGGAATACATGACCGGTACCAGCAAATCCTCGCTGGCCGAACTGCGCCGCGCCAACGGCAGCAAGGAGCCGTTCAAGCTGCAGTTCTTCGCGGTGGGGAACGAGGCCTGGGGCTGCGGCGGCAATATGGAACCGGCTACCTATGTGGCGCAGTACAAGCAGGTGACGACCTTCCTCAAGGCGCGGCCGGAGGCCAATGTGCAGTTTGTCGCCAGCGGCGGCCACAGCCAGGATACCAAGTGGACGGATGCGCTCAGCAGCGCCGTCAAGGAGAAGATGGCAGGCATCTCATACCATTACTACACCATCCCCACCGGAAAATGGGACGTGAAGGGCGCCGCCACCGGCTTCGATGAAGGGCAGTGGATCGCGACGCTGGCAAACACGCTGAAGATCGACCAGCAGATCGAAGATAACCTCAAGGTACTGGCGAAGAATGATCCCGAAGGCAAGATCGGCTTCTACGTGGACGAATGGGGCACCTGGTACGACGTGGAGCCGGGCACCAATGCGGGCTTCCTGTACCAGCAGAACACCCTGCGCGACGCGATTGTGGCGGCGCTGAATTTCAACGTCTTCCACAAGCACGCCCAGCGCGTACACATGACGAATATCGCGCAGATGGTCAACGTGCTGCAGGCCATGATCCTGACCGATGGAAGCAAGATGCTGCGCACGCCGACCTATCACGCCTACCGTCTTTACGTACCGTTCCAGGGTGCGACGGTGGTGCCGCTGACGGTATCCGGCGACACGCAATACAAGTACCAGCAAACCACCATTCCTTCACTCAGCGCTTCGGCTGCCCGTGCGAAGGACGGCAAGCTGTACCTGGCGCTGGTGAATACGGATCCACGCAACGCGGCCACGGTGGATGTTTCCGGCGCCAGCTTCCGCGCAGCCTCCGGCCAGGTGCTGACCGCTGCGGCAATGGACGCGCATAACACCTTCGTCGCGCCGGATGCCGTGCGTCCTGCAAACTACAAGGCGGCCGCAAGTGCCGGCCGCCTTTCCCTGCAACTGCCTGCCAAGGCAGTGATGGTGGTCGCGCTGGAAGAGTAATCAGTCTTCCAACACCAGCTTGTCGCCAATGTACACGCGATAACGCCTGATCCGGCCGGTCACCCCGGCCAGCCCCTGGCGCGGGGTATAGCGCAAGCCCGCCACGTCGGCCGGTGCGCCCAGGTCCAGCACCAGGCGCGCAGGACCCGATGGGCGGGCGCCGTTGCTGTAGGCCGTGTGCCAGTAGTCCGTGGCCTGGCCATTGATGGCATTCAGCGCCGCCCCATCTTCCTTGCGCGCTTCCTCGCTGCTGGCATAGGCAATCGTCCATGCGGACTGGTTGAGCGGCTGGCCATTCGCATCCAGCAGGGCCAGTTCCGCGATGGCGGCGTTTGGTTTGCCATCGAAGGTATCCACTACTTCCAGGCATAGCTGGCGGCCGCGCGCCGGCTGGCTGAATTTCACATCCTGCGTTGCCGGGCCATCTGCGAACTCGCCTGCATGCACCGGCGTCAGCCCGGCGAGGCGCGGGCGGGCGGTGTTCGGCGGGCGCACCAGGTCGCGCTCGGGATGCAGTTCGTCCAGGATTGGCGTGGTGAGGCCTGCAATGCGGCTCGCGCGCGGGCCCGTCAGGTCCAGCACCACCACTTCATTGCGGCCGGCCTTGATCCATGGTCCGGGCAGATACATGGTCTGGGTTGGGCCGATGCTCCAGTAGCGGCCCAGGCAGCGGCCGTTGATCCACACGATACCCTGGCCCCAGCTCGACATATCGAGGAAGGTGTCGGCGCTCCTGGCCGCGTTGAAGCTGCCGCGCCAGAAGGCCGGACCCTTGGCGCGTGCGGCCTGCCAGCGCAGCGGCGGCAGTTCGGCATCTGCATCGAAGTCAATGGCACGGATCTGCCAGTCCTTCAGTTCCTGTGTGGCGCTGCCCTTGCTGCGGAAAGTCACCGGGCCGTGCAGGCCTTTGCGGTCATGTACTTCCACGCCAAAGTTTACGCGGGCGATGGTGTACAGCAGGATTTCGACCACGGTGTCTTTGGCGCGCGCCGGCAGGTCGACGCTGAAGCGGCGGTAGCGCGTGTCCATGGTGCCCACCATGCGGCCATCGACATACACCCAGGCCAGGTCGCGCACCTTGGCCGCTTCCAGCACGCCCGCGGGACCTGCGGGCACCGTGACCTTATAGGATATGAGGCCGCGGCTGATGTCGTATTCTTCGATCGGCCTTGGCGATGCATCCTGAATCGCCTGCTGCGGAAGGTTGGTGAACACCGGCGCGGTTTCGCTCAGCGCAAATGCCGGAATGGCCATCACCGGCAATTTTTCCGGGGCCGGGGAAGGGCTTTCACCGGCCTGCAGGTGCCTGAGCAGGCATTCGCGGTAAGTGCGGAACTTCTCGCCCAGCCAGCCTGCCTCGCTGATCGGCGCGTCGTAGTCGTAGCTGGTGGTGTCGGGACGGAAGGGGCGGTCGCAGCCGCCCCACAGGCCGAAAGTGGTGCCGCCATGCGCCATGTAAAGGCTGAAGGAACCGTTCGCGTTCAGTATCGCATCAATATCCTGGATAGCGCGTGCATTGTCGCCGCGGCGATGCGGGGTGCCCCAGGTATCGAACCAGCCGGAGTAATACTCGCCGCACATCAGCGGCCCTTTCTGCACGCCCTGCAGCGCCTTGAAGCCGGTGGCCGGATCGCTGCCGAAGTTCGCCACCGAGAACAGTTCAGGAATATGCGTTTTGGCGACCGCATTGGTCGGATTGCACTGGAACAGTGGCACGTCGAAGCCGCCATCCAGCAGCGCCTTGCGCATCACCCGCATGTATTCCAGGTCTTCGCCGAAGAAGCCGTATTCGTTCTCGACCTGCACCATGAGGATAGGACCGCCGCGCGTGACCTGCATTGGACCAAGCACACGGCCCACCTCTGCCATCCAGCGCCGCGCCGGCTGCACGTATTCCGGAGCACGCGAGCGCAGGAACTTGTCGCCCGGCGCCTTCAGCAGCCACCATGGCAGGCCGCCCATCTCCCATTCGGCGCAGGCGTAAGGGCCGGGGCGCAGGATGACCCACAGGCCCTCGGCCTGCGCCAGCCTGCAGAATTCGACGGCGTCGCGCTGGCCTTCCCAGCGGTATTTCCCTTCGCGCCACTCGTGGTAGTTCCAGAACAGGTAGGCGCATACGGTATTCAGGCCCATGGCCTTGATGGCCTTCAGCCGGTGTCCCCAGTATTCACGCGGAACGCGGGCGAAGTGCATTTCGCCGCAGCGCACCTGGAAAGGCTTACCGTCGAGCAGGAAGTCGTTTTCGCCGATGGCGAAGCGGGGCTGTGCAGCACTGGCCAGAGGCGTTCTGATGGCGATGGCGGCGCCCGCCGCGCCGAGCATCAGCCGGCGCCGTTGGGGATTCTGGGTCATGGGTGTCTCATTATTATGGTTGCGCGAATGGCCAATGATAGTGTGAAGCTCCACCTGCCAACTATGCTCAATTCGCATAGTTAACAGGCCGCGCGTTATGGATCCTGCTTGTTAACGGCGCGCGATTTCGCCTGCCAGCGCGCCCGATTGCAGGCGTGCGAGGCAGACGAGGCACAGCAGCGAAAACGAAGCTCCCGCCAGCATTGTGAGGCGGTAGTCATGGCCGGAGATATCGAGCACCGACCCCTGTACGCTGCTCACCAGGATGCTGCCGAAAACGACCATCAGGTCCTTGGTAGAGTTGTACTGCACGAACCTGGAGCGCGGCAGCAGCGCCATCGGCATCGATGCCGCTGCCGTCCACCACGCGCCTGAAATGGTGACGTGCGCCAGATAGAAGGCGCGGAAGCTGGCTGCATCCGACACGCCAAGATAGCCCACCGCCGCCACCACGCAGTACACCGCCATGATGATGGACGACACCCGCACCGCGCCGAAACGGTCCGCCAGCCAGCCGATGGCAAAGGCCGACAGGATGGACACCGTGTAGCCGGCCGCCGTCAGCGCGCCCAGCGTCGCTTTCGGAATGCCGATCACGTGCGCATAGTACTGATAGAAGGTATTGAAGGGGCTGAAGGTCACGCTGGCCAGCATGAAGGCCGCAACAGCCCATGCGTAAGGGCGGTAGCTGAAGCACTCCAGCACATGCGCCAGCGGAAAGCGCAGCCTGCGCGGCGCTTCCGGTGGCAGCACGGCGTCCGGCGCCAGCGGCGTTTCCCTGATCATCAGGCACATCGCCAGCATCGGCAGGCAGAATACGAGGCTCACGCCAAGCAGGATCTCGGTCAGGTAATGGTCGGTGAGCGCGAAGATCCAGGTATTGAAGGCAATGCCGACGGTGAGGCCGATGATGCGGAAGCCCGCGAAGAAGCGGCCCAGCAGCCCTTGCGGCACGATGTCGTTCACCAGCCCCGTAAACAGCGAGAGGGCGCTGATGGCAGCGCATTCGAATATGGTCCAGAACAGGCAGAAGAAGGCGAGGCGGCAGCTGCGCAGGCCCGGCGACCAGGTGCCAAGCAGGCCATCTGCCCACACGGCCAGCGCTGGCGACAGAGCCAGGCCTGCCAGCGCAAGGCAGCCCACCGGCGCCGCCACCAGCAGGAAAGGCTTGCGGCGTCCCATGCGGCTGCGGCAGCGGTCGGAATGGTAGCCCACCAGCGGCACCAGCAGCATGCTGAGGACTGCAGGTGCTGTCGACAGCAGCAGGGAGGTGGCGGTATCGGAGGAAGCATGGCGGCGCAGCAGTTCCAGTGCGCTAGGCAGCGCGGCGCGGTCGCGCATCTGGATGCCAAGGTCGCCCAGCAGGAGCCAGAACAGCACCGCGCCCAGCCCGGCCATCGACAGCGGAAGGGCCGCGGCACGGACGGCTGCTGTGTGGGCGGCGGCCATCGCTCAGCCGCGTTGCGGCGCCGGGCCGGTCGAGCCGCGCAGCACCAGTTCCATCGGGAAGGCGATTTTCTTCGCCTGGATTTCACTGCCCCCGATCAGCGACACCAGTTCGGCAACCGCGCAGGCGCTCATTTCAGCCAGCGGCTGGCGCATGGTGGTGAGGGGAGGGAAGATATAGCTCGCTGTGGGAATATCGTCGAAGCCGATCACCGACAGGTGTTCCGGCACATGCATGCCCTTGCTATGGATGGCGTCGATGGCGCCGAAGGCCATGTCGTCATTGGCCGCAAAGATGGCGGTGGGCGGCTCCGGCAGCGCAAGCAGCTGCTCCGCCGCCGCATAGCCGCCGGTCTGGATAAAGCTGCCGACCACGATCAGTGCCGGATCGTGCGCAATGCCAGCAGCGCCCAGCGCTTCCAGGTAGCCGGCCTGCCGTTCCGCGCTCTGTCCGGTGCCATTGGTGCCCGCGATGAAGGCAATGCGGCGGTGGCCCAGCGACAGCAGGTGTTCCACGGCGTTGCGGGCGCCGATGCGGTTTTCCACCGCCACAATGGGCAGCTTCATGGTGCGCGCGTCGAAGTTGATGAAGACGCAGGGCAGGTGCTGTTTCTCCACCACGTCCAGGTAACCGTCTTCACCATTCGGCATCAGCAGCAGCAGGCCGTCGCACAGTTTGCTGAGCATATCGCAGGTGCCGGCGCGGCCTGGCCCGTCGAAGCGTTCCGCATTGAACAGCAGGATGTCGTAGCCGCGCGCCCGCGCTTCCGCGCTGATCAGCTTTGTAATTTCGTGCAGCACCAGCGAGCCGTAGTTATTGACGAACAGGCCAATCAGCTTGCTCTTGTCGCCCCGCATGCGGCGGGCCAGCATGTCCGGCGTGTAGTTCAGCTGGGCCGCCGCCGCCATGATCCTGGCGCGCGCTGCTTCGGAGACGTAGCCCACGCCGCGGATCGCGCGGGAGGCGGTAATGGGGGAAACACCGGCAATTTCTGCCACTTCACTGAGCTTGCTGGCTTTGCGCATGTGATTTGTTGTAAAAAAGTCGGGTTGCGGCGGCTGCAATGTGGTCACGATACCACATTGCCCAGGCGACTGCCCAGTGAAAATCCCCGATATAAATCAGTCACATAGAAACCTTGTCAAATGTTATAGCTGTGCGCTTGGTTGTACGATGACTGATATGGTAACGTGACCACATTCGCGAATACAAAAACAGCCGGTGGCATTTCGGGAGAGGCCAAGCCATCGGAAAACAGAGCCTGCGCTTAACGTGGAGACATAATGAAAAAGAAACTTTTAGCAACGCTGCTGCCGATAGCCCTGTCGGCGGCCTATTCGAACCAAGCCCTCGCACAAGAAATCGCTCCCGCGCAGAACGACGCTGCCGCGGCAGCCGAGCCAAGCCAGACCGTGGTGGTGACCGGTTTCCGTTCCAGCCTGCAGAAAGCACTGAACCTGAAGCAGCAGGCCATTGGCGTGCGTGATTCCATCGTGGCGGAGGATATCGGCAAATTCCCGGAAGCGAACGTGGCGGAATCGCTGCAGCGCGTGCCGGGCGTGATCCTGAACCGTGATGAAAGCTCCGGCGAAGGCCAGCGCATCTCGATCCGCGGCCTGCCGACCGAATACTCGGTGACCACGCTGAACGGCGCACCGGTCAACACCACGTCCACCGCCACCATCGGCAGCGCGGCACGCGGTTTCAACTACGACGTGTTCGCCTCCGAACTGTTCGGCCGCGTGGACTTCTACAAATCGCCGCTGGCGGAACTGACCGAAGGCGGTCTGGGTGGTGTGGTGGATCTGCAGTCGCCGCGTCCATTCGATAATCCGAAGCGCACCGTGCGCTATTCGGTATCGGCGGCTTACAACACTGCCTCCGAACATACCGACCCAACCGGCTTTGCCCTGTACTCGAACACCTGGGGGCCGGTGGGCTTCCTGATCGGCGGCTCGCATTCCTCCAGCGTGAACACGCGCTCCGGCTTCGAAGCAACCGGCGGCTACAACAGCTCCTTCAATGGCAGCCAGAACCCGGTGAAGGGCAACTTCGCCGTGGCGCTGGACTACGACTCGCCGCGCGCCAACCTGGGGGGCTACACCCGTGCCCAGATCGACAATGCCTTCCTGCCGCGTATCTACCGCTACTACGGCTCGGCCAATGACCGCACCCGCGACGGCCTGGTGTCTTCGCTGCAGTACAAGAAGGGCGACCTGGATATCAGCGTCGATACCATGTATTCGAAGCTGAAGAACAAGCGCGACGAAGCCTACTTCGGCATCCTGGTGCGTAACAGCCGCACCACCAACCGCAATGCCCCGGCCGGCCAGGCAGGCAACAACGGTTTTATTCCGCTGAATGTGCATATCGATCCATCGTCCAACCTGCTGACCGGTACCTTCGGCAATACCTCCTACAGCAGCGGCGTGACCTACAGCGACGACGAAACCGAATTCGGTTACGCAGCCCTGAACGCCAACTGGAAGGTATCGAAAGACTTCAGGATCACCAGCCAGGTCAGCACCAACCGCAGCAAGGCGGAGCGCTACCAGGACACGCTGTCCGGCCAGATCTTCGGTATCGATTCCACCATCGACTACGGTTCGGACCACGTCTACCCATCCATGTCCTCGCCGGTCAGCTACACGGACCCGAACAACTTCCTGGGCTTCGGCATCGGCACCGACTTCACCCGCGAAGTCGACCGCGGCAAGCAGGCGCGCGTGGTGGCGGACTGGGATTACGCCCTGGCGGGCGACTGGACCGGACACCTGAAAGCAGGCGCCGTCTGGGTGGAAACCAGCAAGGACATCCACAAGCGCAACGGCACCTCGCTGGCAACGGCACGCCTGAACGCACTGGGCAACGCAGGCCTGCGCGCCGGCATGACCTCGCAGCTGCCGATCGATAACCTGGACATGGGCGACGGCTGGCCGCATGGCTGGGGTACCTTCACCCGCGACTTCACCTACTCGACCTTCGATCCGGTGGCGTACAACCCGCTGTCGGCGTTCACGCCGGCGCAGAGCTTCAAGGCCAAGGAAACCATCACCACGGCCTTCGTGCAGTCCGACTTCAAGGGCCAGATCTTTGAAAAAGACCTGCGCTTCAATGCCGGCGTGCGCTACTCCCGCACCGAAACCGACATCGACAACTACAAGCAGCAGGGCGCCAGCCTGGCCTATGGTCCGAACACCGAGAAAGGCTCTTACAGCAACCTGCTGCCTGCCATGAGCGCCGCCTTCGACGTGACGGATACCCTGATGTGGCGTGCGTCGTGGGGCAAGACCATCAGCCGCGCATCGCTGGGCATCATCGCCGCACAGACGGTCATTCCCAACCAGTTCGACAACACGGCCACCGCCGGCAACCCGAACCTGAAGCCGCAGCAGTCGAATAACCTGGACACCAGCCTGGAATGGTATTTCCAGCAAGGCGGCCTGCTGTCCGTCGCCGCCTTCCGCAAGGTTCTGACCGACGCCACGGTGGCCAACACCACGCAAACCACCTTCGGCGCACTGGGCCTGCCGGATACCGCACTGGGCCCGATCTTCCAGGATGCCAACGGCCGTGTGGACCCAAGCCTGCCGATGACGCTGCGCAGCTACACCAACGCCGGCGAGCAGACGCTGAAAGGCTATGAGCTGGCCTACCAGCAGTCCTTCAACTTCCTGCCTGATCCGTTCAAAGGTTTCGGCGCGCTGGCCAGCTTCACCCACATCGATCCGTTCAACAGCCAGAAGTGGATCACCAATGCGGGCAAGGAGATCAAGGTTAACTCGGTGCCGAAATACGCATACAGCACCACCGCATATTACGAGAACGGTCCGCTGGCAGTGCGCTTCTCCTGGAACTATAAGGGCCGCTCGCTGCATGGCGACAATCCGAAGAATAACGGTGATGACCTGATCCGCTGGCGCGCTGCACGCGGCTACCTCGATGGCAACATCAGCTACCGCATCAATGACAGCCTGGAACTGCGTATCGACGCGCTGAACCTGTCCAACACGCTGGCTTACGATTACTTCGAGGACGCCACCGGCAAATACGGCAGCGGCAAGAAAACCCGTATGGACTATGCGAAGTACGACGGCCGCACCATCAAGATCGGTATCCGGGGCAAGCTGTAAGCATGATGTTGCGCGGGATTTCCTGCCTGGCCCTTGCCGCCGCGCTGTGCGCCTGTTCGGGTGCAGTGCGGCAGCAGGACGGCGTGCGCGTCGTCGATGTGGGCGAGGGCTGGGCCGACAACTCCGTCAACGCCGTGGTCTTCCGCAGGAACTCGCTGGCCAGCCACGCAGGCGTGCAGTACATCGCTTTCTATGACAAGGACGCACGGGTGGTGCTGGGCAAGCGCAGGCAGGGCGCTTCGGAGTGGGAGCTGCATCCCACGCAGTACCGGGGCAATGCGCGCGATGCGCACAACAGCATCAGCATTATCGTGGATGGCAAGGGCATCCTGCATGCCGCGTGGGACCACCACAACAACCGCCTGCACTATGCGCGCGGCACGGCGCCCGGCGCGCTGGCGCTGGGTGCGGAAGAACAGATGACGGGACGCGATGAAGCATCCGTGTCCTATCCCGAGTTCTACCGCCGCCCGGACGGCAGCCTGCTGTTCCTGTACCGCGATGGCGGCTCGGGGCGCGGCAACCTCGTCGTCAACCGCTACGATCCCGCTGCCGGCAACTGGCAAAGGCTGCAGGAAAACCTGATCAGCGGGGAGGGGCAGCGCAACGCGTACTGGCAAGCCTTCCCCGATGCATCCGGCACCCTGCATCTTTCCTGGGTGTGGCGCGAATCGCCCGACGTCGCCAGCAACCACGATCTTGCCTACGCCCGTTCGCGGGACGGCGGCCAGACCTGGGAGCGCAGCAGCGGCGAGCGCTATGCCCTGCCTATCACCGCCGCCAGCGCCGAATACGCGGTGCGCATTCCGCAGCACAGCGAACTGATTAACCAGACCTCCATGTCCGCCGACAGCAAGGGCAATCCCGTCATCGCGAGCTACTGGCGCGACGCGGGTTCGCAGGTGCCGCAATACCGCGTGGTGGCCCATGACGGCAAGGCCTGGAGCAGCCACGATACCGGTTTCCGCAAAACGCCGTTCTCGCTGTCGGGCCAAGGCACCAAGGCGATTCCGGTATCACGCCCGCAAATCCTCGTGCGGGGAACATCGGTGTGGCTGCTGTTCCGTGATGCGGAGCGCGGCGGCAAGGCATCCGTGGCCTGCACTACGGATCTGCAGCAAGGCGTATGGCAGTTGCGCGACCTGGCTGGCGGCGACCTTGGAGCATGGGAGCCCAGCTTTGACACCGGATTGTGGCAGCAGCAGGGCCAACTCAATCTTTACCTTCAACCTGTACGCCAGGCCGATGCCGAAGGCATCACCAGCGCCGGCCCCACAAGGGTGGGCGTACTCGAATGGACACCAATATGCTCAAGATGAATCCACACAAATACCTGACCGGCCTTCTGCTGACGCTGAGCTTCGTGCTGGCCGGCTGCGCAGGCACTGCGCCCGCAAAGCGCGATGATGTTGTTGCCGCCATCGACAAGGTCAACACCTACTGGCAAACCAATACGCCGGCAAAGGAATGGTCGTTCTGGAATGTGGCGGCCTACCACACCGGCAATATGGAAGCGTACCGCATCACCGGCAACGAGCGCTATCGCCGCTACTCGGAAGAATGGGCCGAGCATAACCAGTGGATGGGTGCGAAGTCGAAGGACAAGTCGAAGTGGCAGTACCAGTACGGCGAAACCGATGACCACGTGATGTTCGGCGACTGGCAAATCTGCTTCCAGACCTACGCCGACCTGTACCAGCTGGACAAGGACCCGCGCAAGATCGCCCGCGCGCGCGAAGTCATGGAATACCAGATGAGCACCCCCAACAAGGATTACTGGTGGTGGGCCGATGGCCTCTACATGGTCATGCCGGTGATGACGAAGATGTACAACATCACGGGCAACCGCCAGTACCTGGAGAAGCTGCACGAGTACTACGAGTACGCTAACAGCATCATGTACGACGCGGAAGAGAAGCTCTACTACCGCGACGCGCGCTATACCTGGCCAAAGCACAAGAGCGTGAACGGCAGGAAGGACTTCTGGGCGCGCGGCGACGGCTGGGTGTTCGCGGGCCTGGCCAAGGTGCTGGCCGAACTGCCGAAGGACGATCCTTACCGCGCTGAATACGTCGCCCGCTTCCAGGCCATGGCAGCAGCGCTGAAAAGCAGCCAGCAGCCGGAAGGCTACTGGACCCGCAGCCTGCTCGACCCCGCGCATGCCCCAGGCCCGGAGACCAGCGGCACCGCCTTCTTTACTTACGGCCTGCTGTGGGGGATAAATAACGGCCTTCTGCCGCGCGCTGACTACCTGCCTGCCGCGCAGCGCGGCTGGCACTACCTGGCCACGGTGGCAGTACAGCCGGACGGCAAGATCGGCTACATTCAGCCTATTGGCGACCGTGCGATCCCCGGCCAGGTAGTGGACAAGGATTCGACGGCGCACTTCGGCGTGGGCGCCTTCCTGCTGGCGGCAGCGGAAATGGTGCGCCTGCTCGATCAATAAAAGAGCAATCAGGAGACAATATGGAACGTCGCAACTTCATGCGCGCCCTTGCCGCGGGCTCCGCAGCCACCGGCATGCTGGCCACCAACCAGGCTATGGGCCTCACGCCTCTTCCGGCCAACGCCCCGGGCAGCGAGCGCGCATACATGCTGCGCCTGCTGCAGCAGATGTCCGAGCCGGTGCTCACGCTGATGGCCAAGGGAGAGCTGAAAAAGAAGTTCGCCCTTGAACTGAGCCCCACCTGGGACGGCCGTGATCCTGCCGTGGCCTACCTGGAATGCTTCGGCCGCCTGATCTCCGGCATTTCGCCATGGCTTGCGCTGCCCGCAGACGGCACGGAGGAGGGCAAGCTGCGCCAGCGCATGCAGCAGCTCGCGCTGCAAAGCTATACCAATTCGGTCGATCCAAAAAGCCCGGACTACCTCACATGGCGCGGCCATGGCCAGGCGCTGGTCGATTCGGCCTACTTCACCAATGCCCTGATGCGCGCGCCGAAGGTGCTGTGGGAACCGCTGGACGCCGCCACCAAGGCGCGCATCATCACCGAAATCAAGGGCCTGCGCCGCATCGAAGTCCCCTACATCAACTGGCTGCTGTTCGCGGCCATGAACGAAGCCTGGCTGCTCTCCATCGGCGAGGAATCCGACCCGATGCGCATGAACGGCGCCATCCGCAAGATCAATGAATGGTATATCGGCGACGGCTGGATCAAGGACGGCGCGGACTTCCACTTCGATTATTACAGCTCCTATGTAATGTACCCGATGCTGCTGGAGATTCTCGAAGTGCTGGTGGAGAAGAAAGGTCCATTCTGGAACGCGAAGCCGGAGGAGCTGCTGGCGCAGGCTACCAAACGCGCGCAGCGCTACTGCGAGCACCTGGAGCGCTTCGTCGGTCCCGAAGGCACTTACCCGCCGATCGGCCGCTCGCTGACCTACCGCACCGCCGTGTTCCAGCCACTTGCGCTGCTCGCATGGCGCAAGCAGCTGCCGCAATCGCTGCCTGAAGGCCAGGTGCGCGCGGCCCTGCACGCGGCTCACCGCGCTATCTGGGATGCACCGGGCAATTTCACCAAGGACGGCTTCCTCACCATCGGCTTCCGTGGCCACCAGCCGGAGCTGGGCGACTGGTACTCGAACAACGGCAGCATGTATATCGCTGCCGCCGGCTTCCTGGCGCTTGGCCTGCCGACCGGCGACTCCTACTGGACTTCGCCTGCGCAGGACTGGACCCAGAAGAAGGCCTTCTCCAGCCGCAAGTTCCCCAAAGATTATCCGGTGAACTACTGATGAAGCGCTGCCTTGCCGCTGCAGGACTGGCCGCCGTGGCGCTCGGCGCTGCGGCGGCCGAACGCATGGCCATCACGGTGCAGCACGAACTGAAAGCCGCCCGTCCGGCCGAAACCATTACGGTGCCCTGGGTGGAGGTCAACCGCCGCCTGCCCGGCGCCTTACTGCAGCAGATCGCCGTGCGCGATGCCAGCGGCCGTTCTCTGCCTTACCAGGTAACGAACGTGGCGCCACAGGCCAAGGACCCGAAGGGCGAAGGCATAGCCTACGGTGAGCTGATCTTCCAGCACGATTTCGCCGCTGGCGAGCAGTCCGCCCGCTTCACCGTCGAGAAGACCGGCACGGTGTCGCCGCCGTTTCCGGCCAAGGTTGGCGCGCGCTATGTGCCGGAACGCCTGGACGACTTCGCATGGGAGAACGACAAGGTCGCACACCGCACCTACGGCCAAGCGCTGGCCGCCCCTGCGGCGCCCGGCAGCGACAAGGAGGTGCTGGTCACCAGCGGCGTGGATATCTGGTTCAAGCGCGCCGGCTATCCCATCATCGACCGCTGGTACAACAAGGGCCACGACCACTATCACAAGGATGAAGGCGACGGCCTCGATATGTATGGCGTGGGCCGCACGCGCGGCGCAGGCGGCACCGGTATCTGGAATGGCCGCGAGCTGTTCACCAGCCGCAATTACTCTGGCTGGCGCGTCATCGCCAACGGTCCGCTGCGCGCTATTTTTGAACTGACATACGACAAATGGGACGCGGACGGCCTGCAAGTCAGCGAAGTAAAACGCTTCACGGTGGACGCGGGCCATTACTTCGATACGGTGGAAAGCACCTTTACCTTTGCCGGCGGCCGGCCAGTGACCGTGGCGCTGGGCCTGAACCGCAAGCCTGCCTATCCCGAGCAGGCACCAACCGTAAGCCCTTACCGTGCCGCGCCGGATGTGCTGATGCAATGGGTACGCCAGCGCAGCGCGGGCGACTTCGGCACCGCGATTATCCTGCCTGGTGCGAACGGCTACGCGGCCGACGCGGACAACGAACTGATACTCGCGCCAGCCGAAAGCGGCAGGCCGCTGCGTTACTATCTGGGTGCCGCCGCCAGCTGGAGCGGCGAATTCCCGAATGCGGAAGCATGGCAGGCCTATGTGGCAGCCTGGAAGGCGCGCCTTGCTTCGCCAATCCGCGTGACGATCGAATAAGAACAAGGAGAATACAGATGGGAGAACACAGCCAGCAGCTGATGTCCGGCGCCGCAGCGCTGGAACCGGCGCAGTATCCCAGCCTGCGCTGCAAGCGCGTGTTCGTGACCGGCGGCGGCTCCGGTATTGGCGCCGATATCGTGCGCGCCTTCGCGCAGCAGGGCGCTTTCGTCGCCTTCGCCGACCGCGATGCGGCAGCGTCGCAGGCCCTGGTTGCGGGCATGGACGAAGGCCAGCAGGCCTTCTTCATCGAGGCCGACCTGGCTGACATGAATGCGGTGCGCAGCGCCGTGCAGGCAGCGGCCGAGCGCTTCGGCGACATCGATATCCTGATCAACAACACGGCCAACGACGCCCGCCACAACTTCCTCGATATCAGCAGTGAGCGTTTCGATGAGCTGATGACCATCAATATGAAGACGGCCTTCTTCGCAGCGCAGGCGGTGATGCCGGGCATGCTGCGCCGTGGCGGCGGCGCCATCGTCAATCTCGGCTCCACCGGCTGGAAGAACAAGGTTGCGGGCTACCCGGTCTACGCCGCCTGCAAGTCCGCCGTCAACGGCCTCACGCGCAGCCTGGCGCGCGAATACGGCAAGCACAATGTGCGCGTCAACACGCTCACGCCGGGCTGGGTGATGACGCCAAAGCAGCTGGCGCAATGGGTTGATGCCGCAGGTGAAGCGGAGATGGACCGCAGCCAGTGCCTGCCTGGCCGCATCCTTGGCTCCGATATCGCCAATATGGCGCTGTTTCTCGCGTCGGCCGAAAGCCGCATGGTGACCGCGCAGGAGTTCGTGGTGGACGCCGGCTGGACCTGAACCCAGCTAAAACCATATTAATCCGTACCCGCCAGGATACTGCTGTCGTGCATGGCAGTTGAATGGCTTCCTCTGCCATGCAGGCGCTTCGTCGTTTACATCAGAGGAAAAAGATCCATGAAAAGAATTTCGCTTTATGCGGCACTGCTTGCAGCCGCTTCATTCACGGGCAAGGCCTTTGCGCAGGACGTGCAGGCAGGCCCGCAGTGGGGGCTCGGCATCGGCGCCAGTGTCGAACGCAAGGTGTACCGGGATATCGGGAATGAAAACAGGGTACTGCCGGTGCTGTTCTATGAAGGGCGGTGGGTCAGCGTTGCGGGTGGGCGTGTGGACCTGAAGATCCCGGCCAGCAGCTCCCTGTCGTTCCGCCTGCGCGCACGCTATTCGAATGACGGCTATGAGGCCGGCGACTCGCCGTGGCTGGCGGGCATGGCCGAACGCAAGGAAGGCATGTGGGTTGGCGGCGCAGCGGTGTGGCAGCGCGAGGGCTGGAACGTGTCGGCGGAAGCCACGTCGGCAACCGGCGATGCGGAAGGCAAGCGCTTCCGCCTGGAAGGCAGCCGCAGCTTCAGCACCGGCAAGCTGCGCTACACGCCGCGCATCGCTGCCAACTGGTATGACGGCGACTATGTGAACTACTACTATGGCGTGCGCGCTTCCGAAGTGCGAGCGGGCCGCGCCCTCTACACGCCGGGTTCCGGCAGCAGCGCCGAACTGGGCCTGCGCGTGGCGTATGCGCTAGGCGCGCATCACGACGTGTTCCTTGACCTCAGCGCTACCCGCTACAGCAACGCCATCAAGAACAGCCCCCTGGTGGACGGCGCCACCGGCAGCGCCGTCCGCCTCGGCTATCTCTATCGTTTCTGAGCCCGCAGCAGGGAAGCGGATGCAGATGCCGAAGCCGCGGCCATGCAGCCCGGCGCCGGTGGCGATGGCCGCATTGTGCAGCCGCGCAATCGCGGCCACCATGGACAGGCCGATGCCGCTTCCCCGTCCCCGGTTGCCGGAGGCACGGTGAAAACGCTGGAAGATTACGGCGTGTTCGCTTTCCGGAACGCCCGGCCCGTTGTCCGCCACCCGCAGCTCAACTAGCGGCCCAGGGGCACAGGCCACACGCACTTCGCCACCTTGCGGCGCATGGCGCAGCGCATTGTCCACAAGATTGCGCAGCAGGATCGCGATTTCGTCGATATCGCCAGCGATGCTGCAGGGCTGGCAATCCGTCACTAGAAGCCGCTGCTGGAATTCCGCGTGCACCGCATATTCGCTGGCGACATGCGCCACCAGCCGGTCCAGCTGCACGATGCCGCTGCGGTCGCGCTTCGTGCCCGCATCCACCCGGGCCAGGTCCAGCATCTGGTCTGCCAGGCGGCTGCTGCGGCGCGCTACTTCGAGCAGCTGGCGCAGGGCTGCATCCTTGTCTTGCGTATTGGTGGCGTGCAGCGCCACTTCCGCCTGCACCTGCAGGGCCGACAGCGGCGTGCGCAGTTCATGCGCCGCATCGCCGATAAAGCGCCGTTCGGCATCGATGGCGCCATCCAGTTCTTTCAGCAGGCGGTTAAACCCCAGCACCAGCGGCTGCAGTTCCTGCGGCAGCTGCGAAGCGGGCAGGGGAGCCAGGTCGAAGCGCTTGCGCTGGGCCATGGCCGACTCCAGGCCGGCAATCGGCCGCAGGGAAATAATCAGGGCACGGTCGAGCAGCACGCCGAGCAGGAGCAGCACGGCGCTCAGCATCAGCAGCGCGAGCAGTGCCTCGCGCTGCATCTCCGCATCTACCACCGACTGCAGGTTGGCGACCTGCACCGATACCTGGCCGGTGCGGTCGGACAAGGCGTAGATCCGCCATTTCACACCATTGATGGTATTGCTGTGGAAGCCGTCCGTGAACCGTGGCACGAAAGGCTGCTCAGGGGCGCCAGGTGTGCGTATCAGCATCGATTGGCGGTCGAGCCATACCTGGAAGGTGACGTGCTCGGCCTGCGCGTCGATCCCGTCCGGCAGTTGCCGGCGGGGACCGAGGGGGGTGTTTTGGAACCTTTTGGCGGGGATGGCCAGCAGGATCTTGGTGCCGAAGGCCTGCAGCTTGGAATCCCACAGGCTGCGTTCGCTGTTCGCCGTGTACGTCACCAGCAGGCCCACGCCGCCCACCCAGCAGCTCAGCAGGGTGAGCGCGAGTACGGCGCGCAGGCGGCCGCGCAGCGACTTCATTCCGCCCACCCGCCCATGATGTAGCCCTGGCCGTGCGCGGTGCGGATCAGGTCCTCGCCCAGCTTGCGCCGCAGCTGATGGATAAACACGGCAATGGTATTGCTCTCGATATCGCCGGCATTGCCATACACGAGGGCTTCGAGATGGCTGCGGCTGACCACATGGCCCAGGCGCTCCATCAGGGCCAGCAGGGTGCGGTATTCGTAGGCGCTCAGCGTGACTTTCTGGCCGGCCCGGAACACGCTCTGGCGCGCGGCATCGAGCTCGATGTCGCGGCAGCGCAGCAGGGGCACGGTCTTGCCTTCGCTGCGCCGCACCACGGCGCGCAGCCGGGCCCACAGCTCGTCGAATTCGAAGGGTTTGACCAGGTAGTCGTCGGCACCCGCATCAAGGCCGGCGATGCGCTCCGTCATCTGCCCGCGCGCGGTGGCGATGACGACCGGCGTGGCGTTATAGCTGGCGCGCATGTGGCGCAGCATGGCAATGCCGGATTCGCCCGGCAGGCCCAGGTCCAGCAGCACCACCGAATAGACGGCGTCCACCAGTGCCAGCCGCGCCTGCTCGGCGCTCGAGGCATGAGCGATCTCCCATCCCTGCTGCCGGGCGCGGGCGCAGATGGCGTCCGCCAGCATTTCATCGTCTTCCACTAACAGCACATGCATTATTCGAGCTCTCCACGATATCGGTAAGCGTACCGTAACCGAGGAGCATTAATGCAATTTTAATGCTTGAAATCAGCGCAGCGCCGCGGCCACCTCGTCGCCATAGCGCAGGCCGTGCAGCTGGGAGGCCAGCTGGATGGTGCGCAGGGCGCAGCTTTCCGGGTCGGGCAGGGCGCCGGACTGCAGGCACCGGCTGAGGTGGCGCCGGGCAAAAGCCTCGGCATCCGTCAGCTGTTGCGCACCGGGTTCGTTTCCGGGCATTAAGGCACGGGCGCCGAAGCTTGCCAGTGCCAGAACTGCAATCAGGGCAAGGCTGAGAACCAGTCGGGACATGGGAACTCCGGGGGAGTGATGCACGAACGTCATGCTACCCGGTCAATGTGTCGCGCCCATGACGCAGCGCAAGGGGAATTTTGTTGTCATTATGAAATTGAAGCCGTCGAGAATCTTTCCTCCGGGGCTGTGTTTACTGTAGGATAGCCCCTTTGCTTGTAGCGCTCGCCACAGGCAAACCGACCTTCCGCCATAGGACACAATAATGGAATTCTGGTTGCGCGCAAGCGACCCTGCCAGCCCGGAGCGCAGCAGCGCCAGAGCCGGCAGCCTGTCAGTACTCGGGAAACTCTTGTGTGTCGCCGCCGTCCTGGCGATTTTTGGCTCCGAATACCTGCGCTGGTCGCATCTGGCGCAGACAACGCCGGCCCGCATGACGCTGGCCCCGGCCCAGCCCGGCAAGGTCAGCTTCAGCCCCCGCTCGCACTCCCTGCTGCCCGCGCCGCCGAACGCGCCTTCCGCCCATGCCAGCGCGCTCACGCCGCTGCCCGACGGGCGCATCGCGGCTTTCTGGTGGGCTGGCAGCCGTGAAGGCGGCCCGGATGTGAAGGTCTATGCCGCACACTGGAAGGAAGGCAAGTGGAGCACGCCCTGGGTGGTGGCCAGCCGCGAATCTCTGGGCGCCGGCCTGGGCTATGGCGTGCGCCGCATCGGCAACCCGGTGGCCTGGACCTCGGCCGATGGCCGCGTCGATCTCTTCGTCGTCACCACCGGCATGGGCGGTTGGGCAACCTCGCGCCTGGTGCAGCTGGCGTCGCAGGACCTGGGCAAGACCTTCAAGGTCAAGCGCCTGCTGCCAATGTCGCCACTGTTCAATACCAGCGTGCTGGTGCGCAATTCCGCAGTCAGCCTGGCCGATGGCGGCTGGCTGCTGCCCATGTATTTCGAAATCGGCATCAAGTACCCGATGATGATGGCCTTCGACCAGCACGGCGATCCGCGCTGGATGTCGCGCATCGGCGCCCGCATCACCACGCTGCAGCCGACCATCGTGCCGGTGTCGCCATCCGAAGTGCATGCCTGGATGCGCGATGCCAGCGGCGAGCAGCGCATCCAGCACGCGCGCAGCACCGATGCCGGGGAAAACTGGGACGACCTGCCGGCGCTGGACCTGCCGAACCAGGGCACTTCGCTCAGCGCCCTGCGCCTGAGCAATGGCAGCGTGGTGCTGCTGCATAACCATGTGGTGCCCGGTGGTTCGGACCGCAGCACGCTGCGCCTCTCGATCTCCGAGGATGGCCGCAGCTGGAAGCGCGTGACCGATATCGAACAGGGCAAGGCGGGCGAAGAGTTTTCCTATCCTGACCTGCACCAGGTCGGCAATGAGCTGCACATCACCTATACCTCGCGCCGCCAGGCGATTGCGCACCATGTATATGACCTCGCGTTTGGAGACGCACCGCAATGACCCTTCCTGACCTGGCACTGCAAATCATTTACGGCCGGCTGGCCTGGGCCGGCGTGCTGGCGGCGCTGCTGGTCAGCCTGCTGCCCCTGAGCCTGCAGCGCTCGCGCCGCCTGGTGTGGGGCCTGCTGGGCGCCATGTGCGTGCTGACGCTGCTGCCGGGGAGCATGTCGCCCGCCTACTGGCTGGCCCTGGCTTTCCACTGGCCCAGCGGCCTGCTGCTGGCCTGCTGCTTGCTGCGCCTGGCGCAGGCCGGGCAGCCGCTCAAAGTGATGCAGCCGCGATTTGCGGCCGTGATCGCGGCGGCAGGGCTGCTGCTGTATGTCGATACCATGGGCCTGACCTCGCTGGGGCTATATTATGTGGGCTTCGGCCCGCTGGGTGCGCCGCTGGCTGCGCTGATCGTTGCCGCGCTGTGCGTGCTGGCCATCGTGCGCGGCAAATCGCGCGCGCAGGCGGGCGCCATGCTGGCTGCCGTCGTGCTGTTTTCGGCCCTGCGCCTGCCGAGCGGCAACCTGTGGGATGCGCTGCTGGACCCATTGCTGTGGGCCTGGGCCGTGGCCTCGCTGGGCGCGCTGGCATGGCGCCGCTCACGCCGTATCGTTGAAGCTGAACCTGCCGTAGTGGCCCCGCAGGGCGCTGTGGCAGCGAATATTATTAATAAAGGAGCAGGTCAGTGGTAATCCGCAAATGGTTCTCTCATCCGGTCATCGTCACCGGCATCGCCATCAATCTCTTCATCCTCCTGTTGGCGGTGGCGTGGTCCGGCCCGAACGATGCGGTGCAGCTGCAGCGGCTGCTGGTGGAAGACGGCATCGTGGAATGGATGCAGTTCCTCTGCTTCGCCATGACATCGGGCCTGCTGGCCTTTGCCGCCATCGAGCGCTGGCAGCGGTCGAAATTCGATTTCATCGTGTTCGCGCTGCTGGGTATGAGCGCCGTAGTGGCGCTGGCGGCGCTGGAAGAGATTAGCTGGTTCCAGCGCATCCTGCACGTGCAGACGCCGGAATTCTTCCAGCAGAATAACCGCCAGGCCGAAACCAATCTGCACAATATTGCCATCGGCAGCAAGGGCAGCATCCACAAGACTATCCTGCTCAAGCTGATTGTGCTGGTCGGCCTCACGCACAACCTGATCCTGCCGCTGGTGGCGCGCTCGCGTCCCGCGGTGCGCAACTGGGTGGAGAAGATGGGCGTTTACCTGCCGCCGCTGCCGGCTGCGGTGATCTACCTGGTGCTGGTCATCCTGTCGCACCTGCTGATCTCCCATGAGCGCAAGGGCGAGCTGGGCGAAATGTTCGGCGCAGTGCACTATATGGCGACCATCTTCGCTGCCTACTTCGCGGGCCTGGGCTACGGCCAGTCCACCGTGTTCGAAAACCCCGCCGAGGCGCGCCGCGGATCGAAGCTGTTCGCCGTGCTGATGGTGTTCCTGCTGCTGTGCGCGTGGCTGCTGAGCGCGGGCGCGGGCGCCGATGTCATGATGGCGGCGCCGGGCGGAGCTGAATAAAATGCTGAAGCGCTTTGCAGCAAGGGCGGCGGGACTTACCCGCTGGGCCGGACCATACGCTACCCTGGTCCAGATGCTGTTTGCCGGCCTGGCCGTGCTGTCCATTTCGCGGCTCTGCCTCATTGTGTGGCAATGGCAGCGGGTGCAGGCCACCGGCCTGCTGGGCGAGATGCTGGTGCAGGGCGTGCGCGCCGACCTGATCCTGCTCGGCTATCTGCTGGCCGTTCCGCTGGTGCTGGCGCCTTTCCTTGCGCACCGTTTTGCCGCGCGGCCCTGGAAGCTGCTTACGGTGGCCTGGGCCAGTTTCGGCCTGCTGTTCATTATCTTCATGGAACTGTCCACGCCGCAGTTCCTCATGCAGTTCGACCTGCGTCCGAACCGCCTGTTCATTGAGTACCTGTCCTATCCCAAGGAGGTTGCCGCCACGCTGTGGAACGGTTTCCGCATTGCCTTGATCCTGGGGGTGCTGGGCACCAGCTTGCTCAGCGTGGCCGTGTTCCGCGTGCTGAATGCGGCGTCGGCCCACACCGTGATGTGGCCGTCGAAAGTGGTGCTTATCAGCTGGCCCGTGCTGGTGCTGCTGGTGGCCATGCAGATCCGTTCCACCACCGACCACCGCCCGGCCAATCCCGCCACGTTCGCACTGAGCGGCGATGCCATGGTCAATTCGCTCATCATCAATTCGCCGTGGTCGGTGCTCGATGCCATCAACTCGATGAGCAAGGAAGCCAATTCCTCCGAGATCTACGGCAAGTTCCCGCGCGAGAAGGTGCTGAGCACCGTGAAGGCGGCGCCGTGGCTGCGCGATTACCAGTTCCCGAATGCCGAGCTGCCCACGCTGCACGCGCAGCAGGCGGCCGTGCAGCGCGAGCGGCCGCTGAACCTCGTCATCATTCTTGAGGAAAGCCTGGGCGCCACCTTTGTGGAATCGCTGGGCGGCCTGCCGGTCACGCCGGAGCTGGAAAAGCTCAAGGGCGAAGGCTGGTGGTTCGAAAACCTGTATGCCACCGGCACCCGTTCCGTGCGCGGCATCGAGGCGGTGGTGGCGGGTTATGCGCCCACGCCGGCACGCAGCGTCGTCAAGCTCTCGCTGGCCCAGCACAACTTCTATACGCTGGCCCTCGGCCTGGGCAAGCAGGGCTACCACACCGAATTCGTGTATGGCGGCGAAGCCCACTTCGACAATATGCGCGGCTTCTTTACCGGTAACGGCTTCCAGAACGTGGTGGACCGCGGCGACATGAAGCCGAAATTTGAAGGCAGCTGGGGTGCTTCGGATGAAGACCTGTTCGATAAATCGCTGGAGCGCCTGAAGCTGCTGCACGCGCAGAAGAAGCCTTTCTTCAGCCTGATTTTCAGCTCGTCCAACCACGAGCCTTTCGAATTCCCCGACGGGAAAATCACGCTGCACGATCCGAACAAGCAGACCGTCAACAACGCTGTGAAGTACGCGGACTATGCGCTCGGCCGTTTCATTGCCGAAGCGAAGAAGCAGGACTACTGGAAGGACACGGTGTTCCTGATTGTGGCCGACCACGATAACCGCGTCTACGGCAACAGCCTGGTGCCGATCAAGAAGTTCCACATTCCGGGCCTGATTCTGGGCGCCGATATCGAACCGAAACGTGTGAGCACGCTGGCCAGCCAGATCGACCTGGGGCCAACGCTGCTGTCGCTGATCGGCATTTCGAGCACGCACCCGATGATAGGGCGCGACCTGGCGAAGGACAGCACCACGCCGGGCCGTGCGCTGCTGCAGTTCGATAACTACTTCACCTGGCTGGAAGGGAGCACGGCCACCATCCTGCGGCCGAGCCAGCCGCCCATCATCGGTGACTACGATGCAGCCAAAGGCGAACTGCAATTGACGGAACGCCAGCCAACCCAGGCGCAGGTGGACCAAGCCATGTCGCACGTCATCCTGCCATCGCTGCTATACCGCGAACAGCGCTACCGGCTTTCAAAATAAATGCTTCCAGCGAGGAGCCCGGTAATGCCGGGCTCTTTTACTTTCGGGCCTGCCCAGGTGTTGTTGTCATGCGTCACCATTGTTGCGACATGCCGCAGCGTTTTCACTACAATGGACTCGTTGATAATGCGAAAGGAAGCCCATGCAGACCTTTCAATTTCAGGCGGAATGCGTTTCCGATATTGCGCGGCTGGCCTTGCCGAGCGATGCGGACTGGTTGCTCGTGTTTGGTAACAGAAGGTTGCTGCAGGAGCCCGCGCTGTTCCCCACGCTGAGGGAAGCATGCCCTCAGGCCCTCGTCACCGGCTGCAGTACGGCGGGCGAGATCTACGGTACCGAAGTGCTGGACGGCCATCTTGTGCTGACCGCCGTGCGCTTCAGCGGCACAAGGGTGCGCATGGTCATGGCGCAAAGCGATTCCGCGGCCGACAGCCGCGCTGTGGGCAGCGCCTTGCTGGCACAGCTGCACGATCCCCAACTGCGGCATGTGCTGGTTCTGTCGGACGGCATCCAGGTCAACGGCAGTGAGCTGGTGCAGGGGCTGCGCGAAGCGCTGCCGCGCGGTGTGAATGTGACCGGCGGCCTGGCGGGCGACGGCGCCGATTTCGGCAGCACGGTCGTTATCGCCAACGCGCCTGCCGCCGAAGGCGTGATTGCCGCCATCGGTTTCTACAGCGAGCAGCTGCGCGTGGGCTTCGGCTCCATCGGCGGCTGGGATGCCTTCGGGCCGGAGCGCGTCATCACGCGTTCGGATGGCAATGTGCTGTTCGACCTCGACGGCGAATCGGCACTGAGCCTGTACAAAACCTATCTTGGCCCGCAGGCCGAAAAACTGCCGTCTTCCGCGCTGCTGTTCCCGCTGGCCCTGCACCTTCCGGGAGCTGATACCTATGTGGTACGCACCATTCTCGGCGTCAGCGAGGAAGAGCAGAGCATGACCTTTGCGGGCGACCTGCCGGTGGGCGCCCGGGTGCAGCTGATGAAGGCCAATTTCAACCGCCTGGTGGACGGCGCCATTGCGGCAGCCGAAGACAACCTGCTGCAGCTGAACGGGCGGGCGCCGGAGCTGGCCATCCTGATCAGCTGCATCGGGCGCAAGCTGGTGCTGCAGCAGCGCATTGAAGAAGAAACAGAAGGCGTGGCCGAAGTGCTGGGCACGGGCGCGCGCCTGGCCGGTTTCTATTCCTACGGCGAGATTGCCCCGCACAGCGCCCTGGCGCGCTGCGAGCTGCATAACCAGACCATGACGGTGACCACTTTCAGCGAGGCCTAGCATGCATTCACTGCTCGCACGCCAGGTGCGCAAATACTGCAAGGACGGCCAGGTCGCCGATCTCGATGGTTTTGTGCGCGCCATCGACGATGCTTACGCGGCCTTCGAAAACGACCGCCTGCTGATCGAAAATTCGCTGGAGGTGATGTCGCGCGAGCTGGGGCGGCGCAATACCCAGCTTGCCGACCAGCTGGCCGGCAAACAGCAGATCATGGATTCGATGGTGGAGAGCCATTCCGAGCTGCTGGAACTGAACCGCCAGCTCGACCTCACCAAGAGCCAGCTGCTGCAGGCCGACAAGATGGCCTCCATCGGCCAGCTCGCCGCCGGGGTGGCGCACGAGATCAATAATCCGATCGGCTACATCTACTCCAACTTCGGTACGCTGCAGAGCTATGTGGAAGCCTTGTTCCGGATGCTGCACGCTTACAAGAATGCGGAAGAAAGCATCAGCGACTCCGCCGTTGCTGGCTCGCTGGCCAGGCTGCGCCGCGATACCGAGATCGAGTTCCTGCAGGAAGACATCCCGCTGCTGATGACGCAGTCCAAGGACGGCCTGGAACGCGTGCGCACCATCGTGCAGAACCTGAAGGACTTCTCGCACGTGGACGCGCAGCAGACCTGGCACTGGTTCCACCTGCACACGGGCCTGGATTCCACGCTGAACATCGTGTCCAACGAAATCAAGTACTGCGCCGACGTGGTGCGCGAGTATGGCGATGTGCCCGACATCCAGTGCCTGTCCTCGCAGATCAACCAGGTGGCCATGAACCTCATCATCAACGCGGCGCACGCGATAGGGCAGGGACGTGGCACAATCACCATCCGCACCGGCACCGAAGGCGAGCGGGCCTGGTTCTCCGTGACGGATACGGGCTGCGGCATCGCGAAGGAAAACCTGGCGCGCATCTTCGATCCCTTCTTCACGACCAAGCCGGTGGGAAAGGGCACCGGCCTGGGGCTATCCGTCTCCTACGGTATCGTGCAGAATCATGGCGGCGCTATCGAAGTAGACAGCGAAGTGGGACGCGGCACCACATTCCGCGTGCTGCTGCCGATAAATCAGGAAGAACAGGAAAAGACATAAGGAGCATCGGAAGGTGGATGAACTGATCGCAGTGCTGAAGGAACGCTTCGAGAAGCATATGAACCGCCATCCGGGCCTGGCCTGGAGCGCGGTGCAGGCCAGGCTGGAGGCGGGCAAGGCCAAGCTCAGGGTACTGCAGGAGATGGAGCGCACCGGCGGCGAGCCTGATGTTACCGGCCATGACCAGGCCAGCGGCGAACTGACCTTCTGCGACTGTTCGCCCGAAAGTCCCGCCGGACGGCGCAGCCTTTGCTTCGATAGTGAAGCGCTGGAAGCGCGCAAGGAGAACAAACCGGGCGGCAGCGCCGTGGCCATGGCGGCCATTATCGGCATCACCATGCTGTCCGAAGAACAGTACCGGGCCTTGCAGGCGCTCGGTGAATTCGACCGCAAGACATCGAGCTGGGTGCAGACGCCCGCCGGCGTGCGCAAACTGGGCGGTGCGCTGTTCTGCGACCGGCGCTACGGCCAGGTCTTCGTCTACCACAATGGCGCCGAGTCGTATTACGCGGCACGCGGCTTCCGCGGCTTCGTGATGGTCTGACGATGTTCAACCCGAATCCGCTTATCCAGCGCGTGCCGATCGGCGGTGGCGCCGAATGCCTTGTTATCGACAACTTCCTGAGCGACCCGCAGCAGATGGTCGCCGAAGCAGTGGCCGGGCGTGCCGCGTTCACTGCGAATCCGTCCTACGCCTATCCCGGCATCGAAAAAAAGATGACGCCGGAATTCGACCAGCACTTCGAAGAATATTTCGCCCGCCACCTGAAGCAGTCCTTCAACGCGCGCAGCACTGCGGGCGTCAACACGCGCATGTCCATCGTCACGCTGCGGCCCGAAGAACTCAACCCGCAGCAGCGCATCTGCCATCGCGACGCGCACAACTGCCCGGAGGGGGAGGGCGCCTGTGCGGCGGTGCTGTACCTGTTCGATGATGCGCGGCTGGGCGGAACCAGCTTCTACCGGCCGCTGGTATCGCCGGATGAAATCGACTTCCTGCTGCACCAGGTGAAACTGCTTGACGACGCCGCCTTTACGAAGGTGCTCGGCGTGCCGCCCGAATACTTCAACAGCGCCAACCGCTACTTCGAGCGCACCGCCACCATCCCCGCGGCCTGGAACCGCGCCATCTTCTACGACGCCACCATCTTCCACAGCGGCCAGATCGACGCCCCCGAGCTGCTCAACGCCGATCCCGCCAAAGGACGGCTGACCGTCAACGCCTTCCTGCGCTACCGCAAGAACGCCTGATCAGGCTGCCAGGATTCTTTTGAGGCCCGAGTTGAGGCGTTCGAAGGCGTTCTTCTCGCGCAGATCGATCCAGTTCACTCCCGACAGGACATCAGGAATTTCCGCATCATCCAGCCGGACGGGGATAACGGGACTGAATGACTGGTCATCTGGCTTGATTCGGGCCAAAGCATAGTTGAGTTCGTCGTTGATCAAGGCACTATCCAGATTCAGCCGGTTTGAAACGAGAAGCAAGGCGACGGCGCACTCGCTGAGCCCATTTTGTATGCGTTCCTGTATCTTCTGTCCCGGTGCAATTTCGTCCAGGTCGAACCAGGGGTTATAGCCCTCGGCTTTGAGTTTTCTAACCAGATCAGCTGCGGCATCCTGGTCTGCATGGTTGTACATGATGAAGATCCGGCGTTGGTGACGGCGTAGTTGGCCGCGCGAGATGTAGATCGACAGCCCTGCGGCGAGAAGGGCGCTGGCAAGGCTCAGGTACATGAATGGCGGGCGGGCACCCAAGGTTCCGCTGCCCGTGGCCGACATCCACATCAAGACAAACGATGTGATGAGGAAGAACAGGCTCACAAGTCTGATCTTGGATTCCAGATACATTTTTCAAACGCCCTTCACAAACAACACGAAGCCTGCAAACATCGCCACGCCTGCGATGTTGCTGACAATGCCGAGCCAGATGATCTGACGCCCGGTATTAGCCGTACGCCGCTCCCAATCCTGGTGGGTAGAGAGTACCCAAAGCAGCACAACGAATGCCGCGACGAGAAACGTAGCGCTTGCACCTATTTTAGCGCCGATCATGGCGGGATCTCCCTGCTCCACGTTCATCTTTTGCAGGTCATAGAAATGAAGCATGGCGGAGCCCATAGTTGCCAATGCAAGCTCCAGGCCCAGGAAGAAATCCGTTCGCTTCCAGCCCTCGCCGCGGGCAATCTTTTTTGCTATCGCACCGCAGATCAATAGAGTCAGCGGAATGCCGAGCGCTACGAGATAGGGATTGTTGAGCATGACTCACGCGGACGAGTGATATCCGCGCAGTGTAGAAAAATGCCCGGCGCGTAGCAATCCAAACAAAGCCTCAGGCTGAAGAAGCTCAATGTTTGGCTGCTGAAGGGACCGGAAATATCGCTCCACCGCAAAACCGTGCGCTTCCGTCCAATCGCCGCACGATCATTCAATACGCCTGTATCAGGCTGGATCAGAATCTCTCCGCTGGAACCAAGTATCATGTTCGATTAACATGCTCGCGCATGCCAGCAGAAGCGGGCGGAATAAGCCAAAACATGAAAACATCGTCAGCCGGAATCTACCTCAAACTCGTCGCCGTCACCATGTTCTGGGGCGGCACCTTCATCGCAGGGCGCCTGATTGCCAACCTCATGCCCCACATGATGGCGGCGGGCGGCCGCTTCCTGGTGGCCTGTGCCTTGCTGGTGCCGCTGGCGTGGAAGCTGGAAGGCGGGCTGCCCCGGCTCACCCTGAAGCAGGCGATGGCGACCTTCGCGCTCGGCGCGACCGGCATCTTCCTGTACAACATATGCTTCTTCAAGGCGCTGTCGCTGATGCCCGCCAGCCGCACGGCCTTGCTGATCGCCCTCAACCCGATTGTGACCGCGCTGGCCCAGGCTCTGTTCTTCCGCGAGCGCCTGGCGCCGCGCAAGTGGTTCGGCATTCTCATCGCCTTCGCCGGCGCCGCCGTCATCATCAGCCGTGGCGACCTGCAAGGCGCGCTGCATGACATCTCGCAGTCGCTTGGCGCAGGAGAGTTCATCATGTTCTGCGCGGTGTGTGCCTGGGCGGCCTACACCATCATCGGGCGGCATGCGCTGAAAGGGCTGACGCCGATTGCCGCGACCACCTATGCAACGCTGTGGGGCTTACTGCTGCTCCTCATCGGCGCCAGCACCGAAATTGCGGACATGGACTGGAGCGTGCTCAACTGGCAGGTATTGGCATCCATCGTCTATCTGGGCGCCTTTGGCACGGCGGTAGGTTTCGTCTGGTATTACGAAGGCGTGCAGACGCTGGGCGCCGCACGCACGGCCGTGTTCAATAACCTGGTGCCCGTGTTTGGCGTGACCTTCGGGGCGCTCATGCTGGGCGAACCCATCCTGCCGTCGATGATCAGCGGCGGGCTGCTGGTGATTGCGGGCGTAACGCTAACCAACCGCTAGCGCATGGGCGCTGCGCATCTTCAGCCAGCGCGCGGGCGATAAGCCGAAGGTCTTGATGAAGTGCCGCGTCATATGGCTCTGGTCGGAGAAGCCGGCCAGCAGGGCCGCATTCACCAGCGACTCGCCTTGCAGGAGCAGGGTCTTGACCAGGTCCAGCCTGCGCATGACCAGGTAGCGGTAGGGACTGGTGCCGAACAGCAGGCGGAAGTCGCGCGACAGGCTCCAGCGGTCCCGGCCGCTGTGCACGGCCAGCTCCTCCAGCGTTACCGTGCGGTCGAGTGCGCCGTGAATATATTCACGTGCCCGTTCCGCCGCATGATAGTCGAAATTCTGTGCACGTCGGCGCATGCCGGCCGCAGCATCCAGCGCGTGGGCCAGGTCGAACAGTGCATCATCCTGCTCCAGTGCGTCAATGGCCAGGTCCATGCTTTGCAGCAGCGCTTCGGACGCCGCATACAGCCTCGGGTCGCGCGATATGCCGTCCTTGATGAAGGGCAGCGGCTTGCCACCCAGAATATTCTGGATCAGGGACGGTTCGATATAGATCATCCGGTACCGGAATCCGTCTTCGGTTCCTGCCTGCCCGTCATGCGCCTCATCGGGATGCAGCACCATGGTGCCGCCCGGCAGGCTATGGCGCTCGCCGCCGCGGTAGATAAAGCTCTGAACCCCGGACAAGGTGCGCCCGATCGCATAGGTATCGTGGCGGTGCAAGCCATACGCCGCGTCCGCGAAGAAGGCCTCAATGCGCTCCACGCCGTCTGAGCCCGGTGCGCGATGTATCCAGTCGGTCGTGGTTTTGTTCATCGTGCAGAAATTCTACTGCAGAAGCGCACGCACAATCGTACAAGATTGCCGGGCGGTATTTGCTTAGCCTTGTGTCACATTCATTCCTAAGAAAGGCTACACATGACCGCCAGGACCTACCAGGGTATTAACTTTTCTGCAAAATTCGACCTGATCGCGGAGCAGTGGTCACCTAAAGTCATCGCCGAGCTGAACGACTACCAATTCAAGCTTTCCAGGGTAGAGGGCGACTTCATCTGGCACACCCATGCCGATACCGATGAGGCATTCATCGTAATGGAAGGAGAGCTGCGCATCGAGTTCCGCAATGGCCACGTCATTCTCCGGCAGGGTGAAATGTTCGTGGTGCCGAAGGGCGTTGAACACAAGCCCTCCGCGCGCGTGGAAACCAGGCTGTTGCTGATTGAGCCACGCGGCGTGGCGAATACCGGCAGTGAAGGCGGCGACCGCACCAGCGCAAATGATAGCTGGATCTGAGATCAGTACCCGTTGGGGCAGCCTGTGCAATATCCGTTTCTATCCCCATACTGCAAATTCTGCGGGCAGCTCCCATGCGTATTTGTGCTCATCGAGCAGGTAGGGCCTGAATAGCTGTTTACACCCCACGTATATTCCCCGAGGGTGTATTCACCAGAAGACTGGAGATCGAACATGCACCACTTTTCCGGCGCTGGGCATGACGAAGGCAGCGGCAGGTTATTGTTACAGGACGGCCAATTGGATGCCCCGTTGGGGCATTTCGGTTCGTTATCATTGCATGCCGGATAATTTGTGGCGCCATTCGGGCATGGCGGAGTTGAATTGTTATTGCATACCGGGTAGTTCGTCGCGCCGTTTGCGCAAGGCGGGTCGTTCGGCGCCGAACTGTTATTGCATGAGGGATAGTTCGTCGCGCCATTCGAGCAAGGCGGATTCGTCGGGTTGCTTGGGGTGGTGGGGGACGAATTGTTATTGCAAGCAGGGTAGTTGGTGGCGCCGTTGGTGCATTCCGGGTCCGGAGCAGCAGGCGGCACCGGCACAGCTTCGCAGGTGTCGTTATAGGTGTTCCAGGTGCTGTATTTGACGGTGCCGTCAGGCAGGGTCGTCTTCGTGCGGCGCTGCCACTTCTTGCCGGTGTACCCACTGCCACAGCTTCTGGTCCGGGTTTCAGTTTCGACGATCGGCGCCACACATGATGGATTGCCTAGTGTGTCGTGAACCAGATAGGTGCCGCTCGAGCATGCCGGATCATCGAGCACACAGTGTGCGATGCCCGAGCCCTGCGTGGTCCAGTGTTTGCCTGCCGGACAGGTACTTGGGATGGGCGCTGGCTGTTTGAGGCCCGGGTTGATGTCCTGCGATGATGCTTGCCGCGCTTGGGCTGCCATCGTGGTGATGGCGAAAAGTAGGCAGAGCAAGATTTTCAAGTTCAGGTTCCTGTCACGGGCGCCGCGCAATGACGCTGGCGACCTTGGCTGTGATGACGTCCACCGCAGGTCCATTAGCGCCGTGCGGCAGGATCACGTCGGCGTGGCGCTTGGTCGGCTCGATGAACTGCTTGTGCATCGGGCGCACCGTTTCCAGGTATTGGGAAGTCACGCTGTCCACGGTACGGCCGCGCTCTGCAATATCCCGTTGCAGGCGGCGGATAAAGCGCACGTCCGGCGCCGTGTCGACGAAGATCTTCAGCGACATCATCTTGCGCAAATCCTCGTCGTACAGCGCAAACAAGCCTTCAATCAAAACGACCGGCGCGGGCTTGACGGGAATCGTCCTGGTCGAGCGGTTGTCGATCGTGAAGTCGTACTCGGGCATCTGGATCGTTTCGCCGCTGCGCAAGGCGTGCACATGCTGCACCAGCAGCGGCCAGTCGAAGGCGTTGGGATGATCGTAATTGGTCTTGCGGCGCACCTCGGGGCTGAGGTGGGACTGGTCGAGATAGTAGTCGTCCTGCATGACGACTGACACCATCTCGGTGCCAAAAGAGGCGAGTACCTGCTGCGTTACGGTGGATTTGCCGCTGCCGCTCCCGCCCGCGACGCCAATGACAAACGGAAGTGAGGAATTTTGTTTCATACCGGGATGATACCGGAGCGGCAGGATGCCGGGTAGTCTGCCGCGCGGCGTGGGGCCGAGAATGATCGTTGATTTGTATCATGTGATCGAAGACAATAAGCCTTGTCTATATGATCATCCTCTTCCATGCCTTTCACCGAAATTTCATGTGATACATGTGGTGCGCGACTGAACGTCGAGGAGAGTGCCGCTACCTATAAGTGCGAGTATTGCGGCACGCAGCATGAACGGGACTATTCCGGTCACGGAACGCCGGAGGCTTTCCGGGTGCTGGCGGCACGGGCCCTGGGCCTGAACGAATATGGCCGCGCGCTGCAGCTCGCGGAGCAGGGATTGCTGCTTGATCCTCACCATGTGGGCCTGATTGAGGTAGAAACGCAAGCGAGGGCGGGCCTGGCAGGTATTGCCGACCGTGCCAAAGCGGTGAACGATGCACGGCAGGACCACCTCGACGCCCGTGCCGAAGCCAATAACTACAAGATCCAGGCCGAACAGATCCTGCATCAGTTGCAGGCCAACCTCCAAGTGCACGGCTCAAACTCCCGGCTGTTGGGCGCCTATCCTGCCGATATCGATCTCGCCCTGCAGTACACCGGCCGCTGCCTTGAATTGTTCCCCGAGGATGCCGTCTACCTGAACTTAAAGGCTTTGCTCGTGTGGCAGGGTAAGGGCGATCATGAGGAGGCGCGTGCGCTGCTGCGACGCGCAATCAGACTATCGCCGCGCGACATCAATATCCAGCACAACCTCAAGATGCTGAATTCGAGTCTTTGCTTTATCGCGACGGCTGCCTACGGCACGCCATTCGCAAGCGAGATCGACGTCCTGCGCCATTGGCGCGATACCAGCCTGCGCCGCTCGACCGTGGGCAGGGCCTTCATCGCCGCCTACTACCGCCGCAGTCCGCCTGTCGCGCGCTTCATCGCATCAAGGCCAATGTTGAGGAAGTGTGTGCGCGTATTGCTTGCGCCGCTCGTGGGAGGGCTAAAAAGACGGTACCCGCTTCCATGAGTGGCACAGTACAGGGGATGTGTCCGGCTTATCGTTGGCACAAACTTGCACTAGGCAAGCCAGGCGAATCCTATCGCCCTGATAGAAAAATACAACGTCTGTACTGTTTACTTTGAGCATGATTTAGCGCATTATCACTTCTGCCGACCTAAACCACGTCTGTGCATGTTGTCAGAGATGCTTCTGACTGCTCAGCCTCCAGGGTCCGGTCAAATCCCCACCGAAGCCGCTTTCCGGCTCAGCAGTTCTCCAG
>Ga0209256_1000273_pt1 | contig 90272 bp, 80 predicted proteins | sample AraplaCol_mCL_r2_2_FD_184270 | JGI IMG/M metagenome (GOLD analysis project Ga0209256, IMG submission 184270) | Arabidopsis root microbial communities from North Carolina, USA - plate scrape MF_Col_mCL_r2 (SPAdes) (version 3) | ecosystem: Host-associated > Plants > Roots > Endosphere | place... | reverse complement strand
GTTGCCGTGCCCGAACCGCCGGCTGCGCCCGCACCGCCCGTGGCGGTACCGCTGCCGCCAGTGCCCGAACCCGTACCGGTGCCGGTGCCGCTGCCTGCGCCGCCAGCCCCAGCCGTGGCCGTGCCCGTGCCGCCTGCGCCCGAGCCACGCTCGTTGGACGAGTTCGACGCGCCGCTGCTGCCGCCAGCACCCAGGCCACCGCCCAGGCCTGCGCCCAGTGCGCTGCCACCGGAGCCCTTGGCCCAGCCACCGTCACCGCCCGAGCCGCCCTTGGCACCGGACAGCGAGCTGCCGCCCAGACCGGCTGCCGAGCCACCCTTGCCGCCTGCACCCAGGCTGGCCGACAGTGCATCGCCGCCATAGCCCTTGGCATCGCCGCCCGAACCGGCACGGCCGCTTGCGCTGCCGCCACGGCCGCCGTCGCCGGCTTTGGCGCCGCCGTTCCAGGCCGCACCGGCAGTTGCGCTGCCGTTGGTCGCGGAACCGCCGCTGCCACCCGAGCCGCCATTGCCGCTGTTGCCGCCATTGCCGCCGTCACCGCCGGTGCCGCCGTTTCCGGTGCCACCATAGCCCTTGCCGCCAGCGCCGCCCGCCGCACCAGCCGCACTGCCACTGTTCGTGGCGTAGTTGCCGATGTTGCTGATCGAGTTGCCCGACACGGCGCCGCTCAGCTTGCTGATGGCCAGTGCCTTGCTGCTGTTGAACGCGTTGCTGAAGTTCGCGGTGGCGGTGCTGCCGTTGGCTGCCGCTGCGTTACCGAGGCCGCCCACATCCTGCTTGGTGCGATTCTTGGAGTTGGTGTTGGTTTCCGTCGAGGTCCGCGTGTACGTCGAGCTCTTCGTCGACGACAGGGTGTTGGTCTTCGTATCGGTGCTGTTGTCCTGGTAAGTCTTTGAATATTCGTTGGCCGAAGCGCCTGCCCCACTCTGCGTGGAGGTTGCCGTTGCGGTAGCCGTCGTGCTATTGCCGTCGATGTTGTTCGTCGGGTTTGCCATTGCCTGACCAGCGAAGCCCATCGCAATGCCTACTGCCGACGCGAGTAAAGTCTTTTTCATTCGAAGCTCCCAGGAAGTTTGGTACTGCGGCTCAACCCTCCGGCCGGCGCTCTCGAGAACATCGGCTGGAGGTTCAGGTCCGGCTTGATGACCAGACCGGGACTCCCCTGCGCATATTCAGTGCCAGCCACACCGCCTTGGTGCGTAATCCATTGAAATACAAAGGCTGGCGGGTTAGGAGCGGGGAACTTCGCGCACCGAAACGGGCATGTCGGCAGGGGGAAACCTGTGCTTGGGAGGAGACATGTCACAGCGTTGTGACACGGGTTTTGGCCGGTTGCCGGCCGCTGCGCCGCGATTGCAGGAAATCAGTCCTGCAATCAAGGAGTTAGCGCGTACCTCCGCACAAACCCGCATGACCACGCGACGTAACGGTCATGAAACAACGGCACAGCGGTGGTCCCTATGCCGCTCGGGGGGTGACGGGGAACCCGCGCGCCGGGCAAGCGGTGGCGAAAGCGCCCCCATCGTCGCCGTGCGGCGCAATGCTGCCCGTGCGGCGTCTTTTCTTGCGCAAAGCGTTGGGCGTTGCCGCTCACAGGTGCCCTCGCGTCTCATGCGCCACGGGCAGGTTTCATGCTACGCTCTATGTCTGATTTAAAGTACATTAGTCGGATCAACGCATTCGCAAGGGCAACCATGAGTGAAGCCGTCGTTCCCCTGTATCACCAGATTTACGTGGTGCTGCGCCAGCAGATCGTGGAAGGCCGTTTCGGCCAGGGTCCGCTGCCGGGCGAGATCGATCTCGCCAAGCAGTTTCACGCGTCGCGCGTGACCATGCGCCGCGTGTTCGACCGTCTGGTACAGGAAGGTCTCGTGCGCCGCCATCGCGGTCTGGGCACGTTCGTCAATCCGCACCCGGTCAAGCCGCAGTCCACCGAGTCCGAGAAGTCCACGAGCCTGCTGGGCACCATCATCGAGATGGGCGAGAAAACCTCCGTCAAGGTGATTTCCATCGACGAGGTACATGCCACGCCCGAAGTGGCCGAGGCCCTGCAGATCCAGGTAGGCGATCCGGTCATGAAGGTGGTGCGCGTGCGCCACTACAAGAGCCGTCCGCTCTCGCACATCACCGTGTACCTGCCTGCGGACCTGGGCCGCTCGCTCTCGCGCAAGGACATGGAAACCACGCCGATGCTGCGCCTGCTGGAAGCCGCCGGCGTGGAGCTGGGACGCGCCTCGCAGGTGCTGACCGCACGGCTGGCCGACGTGGTCGTGGCCCCGCTGCTCGACGTGCCCGTGGGCGGCGCCCTGCTGGCAGTACGCCGCGTGGTGCTGGACAAGGCAGGCCGCCCCGTGCAGTTGCTGATGGGTCAGTATCGCCCCGACCGCTATGAGTACCGCATGGAGTTGTCTCCGATGGGCGGCGGCGACAGTGCCAACGTCTGGGTGGAAAACGAAACCCGCACCGGGTTGCGCGACTGACGCACCGGGCGCTGGCCGCGGACACGTTCCGCCGCCAGCGCGCCTCCCGCCCGGCCCATTCAGCCCTACTTCCCTGGGCTTCTCGGCACCGACGTTTCCGGGCCATACTGCGCACTCCTGATCACAATCGTGGAGCCCCCGCCATGCCAGTTGTTCGCCCGGGCCGGCATCAGCCAGCCCGCCAGCCAGTTGCCGCATCCGTCCGCTCTGCCAGCCAAGCACCCGTGATGCATCGTGGAAGACGCTGGCTTGGCGCCACGTGCCTCGCCCTGATCTCGATGGCCGCCACGATCCCCGCGCACGCCGCCGTGGCGGGCGGCAAGCCGATCCGGATCCTGGTGGGCGCATCGGCCGGTGGCACCACGGATACGCTGGCGCGCACCATCGCGCAGGAGATGTCGCAGACCCTGAACCAGTCCGTGGTGGTGGAGAATCGACCCGGCGCCGGTGGCAACATCGCCGCCGATATCGTGGCCAAGAGCGCAGCCGATGGCACCACGCTGCTGATGAGTTTCACGAGCCATACCATCAACGCCACGCTCTACAAGAAGCTGCCCTTCGATCCCGTGCAGGATTTCACGCCGCTCATGCTGGTGGCCACCGTGCCCAGCGTGCTGGTGGCCACGCCGAAGCTGCCCGCCAACAACATCCCCGAGCTGATCCGGCTGGCCAAGTCACAGCCCGGCAAGCTCAACTTCGGCGTCGGGTCGATGGGTTCGTCCGTCCATCTGGCCGGCGACATGTTCAAGATGATGACGGGCACCTACATCGTCAACATTCCCTACAAGGGCACCACACCGGCCGTGACCGATCTGCTGGCGGGCCAGGTGGACCTGATGTTCGCGAGCACGCTCAATGTGGCGCAGCACGTGAAAGCGGGCAAGCTCAAGGTACTTGGCGTCACCAGCCCCGCCCCGTTGCCGCAGTTCCCCGGCGTGCAGCCGATCGGTGCCACGGTGAAGGGATTCGAATCCAGCGCGTGGTTCGGCCTGTTCGGCCCGGCCAACCTGCCGCCGGACGTTGCGCAGGCGCTTTACCAGGCCGCGCGGCGCGGCATTGACGAGCCGTCCGTGCGCAAGCGGCTGGAAACGGATGGAGCCGAACCCAGCGGCATGCCGCCTGCCGAGTTCGCGAACTTCGTGAAGCAGGACGTGAAGCGTTGGGCCACTGTGGTCAGGTACTCCGGAGCCCAGCCGGAATGACGGTGATTGGCGGCGGCACCGCTCCCGTCGGGACCCGTCCCGCCACGCTCGCACAGAAGCTCGTGGCGCGCGCAGCGGGCGTGGATGCCGTCACGCCAGGCAGCATCGTGATGTGCAAGGTCGATCTGGCGATGGCGCATGACTCCAGCGGGCCGCGGCGCGTGGCGCCCCTGCTGCGCGAACTGGGCGCTACGGTGTGGGACCCTGCGCGCTTCGTGGTCGTCACCGATCACTACGTACCCGCCGCTGACGCCGAGGCCGAGACCATCGTCCAGTTCACGCGTGACTGGGCGCGCCAGTCCGGCATCTCGAACCTGATCGACAGCCAGGGCATCTGCCACGTGGTACTGCCCGAGCGCGGCCACGTGCTGCCGGGCCGCTTCATCGTCGGCGGAGACAGCCATAGCCCCACTGGCGGCGCGTTCGGCGCCTACATGTTCGGCATCGGCGCCACGGAAATGGCTGGCGTGCTGGCCACGGGCGAAATCTGGCTGCGCGTGCCGCAGACCATCCGCATCGAATGGCATGGCGAGCTGGGCGCGGGCGTCTGCGCCAAGGACATCATGTTGCACCTGTGCGCGACCCTGGGCATGGCCGGCGGCCGCTACGAAGCCGTGGAGTTCACCGGTGACACCATCGCCGCGCTGTCCATGCAGGAGCGCATGACGTTGACCAATATGTGTGCCGAACTTGGCGCGCAGACCGGGTTGATCGCGCCCGATGCCACCACGCTGGCGTGGCTGGCCGATGCGGGGGTCGATCCCGCGACGCTGGCCGCCATCGATCCCCTGCAATGGCGCAGCGATGATGAGGCACCGGTTCTTGCCGCACACCGCTTTGACGCTGCCGCGCTCAGCCCCCAGGTGGCCGCACCGCACAGCCCCGCCAACAGCGCGCCGGTGGCGCACACGGCGGGACAACCCATCGACATCGCCTACCTGGGCGCGTGTACCGGCGCCAAGCTCGACGACCTGCGCATGGCCGCGCGCGTGCTGCGTGGCCGCAAGGTGGCCCCTGGCATAAGCCTGCGCGTGGCGCCCGCTTCGGTGCGAGACCAGCAGCAGGCCGAGCGCGAGGGTACGCTGGGCGTGCTGCTCGATGCTGGCGCCCAGTTGTTGCCCAATGCGTGCAACGCCTGCGCAGGCTATGGCCTCAGCCGGTTTCCGGAAAACAGCCGCGCCATTGCGTCCACCGCGCGCAATTTCGCTGGCCGGATGGGCGATGCGGGCAGCGCCGTCTGGCTGGCCTCACCGATGACCGTCGCCGCCACGGCCGTGACGGGCCAGATCACCGACCCGCGTCAGTTTCTCGCATGAACGTAGTTCCCGAAGTGTCTCCTGCACCCAGTACGAAAGACTGCAAACCCGGCCGCATCTGGCGCTTTGGCGACGACGTGGATACCGATGCGATGGCGCCCGGCCTCTATATGAAGGCTGGCATCGATGCGCTGGCCCAGCATTGCCTGGAAAACCTGCGGCCCGATTTCCCGGGCAGTGTGCGGCGTGGCGACATCGTCGTGGCGGGCGGCAACTTCGGCATGGGGTCGTCGCGCGAGCAGGCCCCGCAGGCCCTGCGCCACCTTGGCGTGGCAGCGGTGCTGGCGTCGTCCTTCTCGGGATTGTTCTACCGCAACGCCATCAACCTGGGCCTGCCGGTTTTGGTGTGCCCGCATGCCGAGGCACTTGCCGACGGTGCGCGCGGCACGTTCGATCTTGCGACGGCCAGCGTATGGCTGGCGGACGGATCAAGCGTGGCCTGCGAACCCGTGCCCGATTTCCTGCGCGCCATGCTGGAAGCGGGCGGCCTGGTGCCGCACCTGAAGGCGCGATTGAAGGGCGGGGGCTGAACCACCCGACTCAGCGCGCGACCTGACCCGGCGTAAATGCCGCGCCCCCGATGCCGCCGCGCGGCCAGTTCAAACCCGGCCGGGTCGAGGCGCAATCGGCCTCGCGCAGCAACGCCATGGCCTCGTCGTCGCTGACCTGGGTGAAATCGAGATAGAACGCGCCCACGGCGGCAAAGCTGGCGGGCGAGTTCAGGCACACCACCTCATCGGCGGCAGCGCGCAATGTTTCCAGCCCGTCCGGCGACCCCACAGGCACGGCGGCGACGATGCGCCCCGCACCGGCGATGCGCGCGGCATCGAGCGCTGCACGCATCGTGGCGCCAGTGGCCACGCCATCGTCCACCACAATCACGCATCGCCCCGCCATGGCCGCCACGGGCCGCCCCTGGCGATACCGCTGCTGGCGGCGGCAGATCTCGCCCAGTTGCCTGCCCCGTTCCGCATCGAAGGCGCCCGACTCCACCGCGCGGCTCGCCCACGGGCTGTCGTTGATCACCGTATGCGGATCGCGTCCGCTCGCGTCGCCCTCCACCACGGCGCCGAGCGCCAGTTCCGGATAACCCGGCGCGCCGATCTTGCGCACCAGCAGGATGTCGAGCAATCCGCCGATGGCACGTGCCACTTCATAGGCCACCGGCACCCCGCCGCGCGGCAGGGCGAGCACCAGCGCCGCATCGCCATCGGGTGTCCGGGTGTATCCGAGTTCGACCAGCTTGCGGCCCAGGTACTGGCCTGCCTCGCGACGGTCGGCAAAGCATGGCGGCAGGCTCATGGCAGGTCTCCCGGAATAGGGAAGCGAAAGGCTTGGCAGCGATGTGAGGAGCCGCTTCACGTCAAAGGCTCCACAGGCAATATAGTCCGGCGCCATCGCAACGGCGGGAAGAATGGAAAATTCATGGGCGCAGCGGAATGTTGCGCTGCGGCAACCTGGGGCGGCCTATCGCCCCGATAGCGGCAAGCGATTAATTACCGATGTGAAACAGTCTTTTCGGGGAAGGGGTGATGATCCCGGCGGGGTCGATGCGTAGGATTGCTGCATGGCGGCAATTCAGCCGCGCCCGACAGAGCGAGATCCACCATGAACCCCCAGAACCTCTCCCGTACCGACAACGTGGCCGATCAACCGGAAGCCGATCTGGACATCCCGTTCGGCTCGCTGGATGCCGCCGCCATGGCCGAACTGCCTTACACCTTCCGGCAATCCGGCACATGCACGCGCTACTACCAGGAGTTCTTTGGCTGAACGCTTCGGCTGATCCGGTACGGTCGTCAGTACGTCTTGTACGGCAGGAACTTGCCGGACATCTCGATCCGGACGCGGTCGCCGTTCGGATCGGCCTCGCGCTGCAGGTCCATGCGGAAATCGATCGCGCTCATGATGCCGTCGCCAAACTCCTCGTGGATCAGCGCCTTGAACGTGGTGCCGTAGACGCTGACCAGTTCGTAGAAACGATAGATCAGCGGGTCCGTGGGCACTTCCGTCGGCAGCGAGCCCTTGTAGGGCACCGTGCGCAGCCACGGCTCGGCTTCGGCCGGCAGGTCGAAGATATCCATGACGGCCCGCGCGCCGGCCTCGTCGAACGTCATCTGCCCCAGGCAGGCAGCAGTCGTCCATTCCTTGCTCTTGCCCACCTTCTCGGCCACCTGTGCCCAGGTGATGCCGCGCGTTACCTTGGCCTCGATGATGAGGTCGGTCACATCGCTTCGATTCATGTCGGTCTCTCCGGTTGTCGTACAGGGGAAGCCCGGAGAGAACGGCGCGGCCAGTCTGGCGCGTGGATTGGCCTCGGCTAGTGTGGACGCTCGATGACCGCGACGGCATCGCGGGCACCGCTGTCGAACCGGGCTCGGGCGAACTCGGGCACCGCAAGCGGACTGAGCCCTTCCAGCGCCTGCAGCACCAGCACGATGAACATGACCGGCATGACGTCCTCCCTCGGGAATACGGCAAACAGAGTCGGCGCAAGCTTCGTGCCATCGGCACGCACCGCCGTGGGGAACGCCAGGAACACCCGCCAGCGTCCCGCCATGGATAAAGCGTACCCGTTTCTGCGCATCGCCGGGCGAGTCACTGTTCGTGCCGATACAGATGCCGGCCGCCCCCACGCCCGGCAAACGTTGCGAAAGTCATTTCCGATGTAACGCCACATTATTGGCCGCTGACGTGTCAGAGATCGTCCGGGCGTGTGGGTCACATTCCCGCCAACCGTTACGGGACAACGGTTTGCGGCGGCCGGAGCGGGGCGTTTTTCCACGCGGATACGAGCGGGGGCATGTGAGACAGCCTTACAAGTGCAACCGCGTCCGCGCCGATCGCACCGCTAGAGTGAAGCCGTCGTCCACACGCATCGAACAACGGAGTCCCACATGAAACGCGCAATTGTCCTGGCCCTTCTGCTGACCACCACCAGTGCCCTGCTTTCGGCCTGCATCGTCGTACCGCCCCGCGGCGGCTACCACCACCGCTACTAAGCGGCAGTTCCTCGAAACGGACTCAAGGAGAACTCAATGAAACGCCAAATCCTGCTTGCCGCCGCCGTGCTGACCACCGGTAGCCTCTTCGGTCTGATGTCGCCCGCCGCCGAGGCGCATGACCACGGCTACTACAGGAACGCGCCGCCCCCACCGCGCCACGAAGTTCGCCCGCCTCCGCGTCCGGGCAGCGCATGGGTGCCGGGCCACTATGACCGGGTGCGCGGCAACTACGCCTGGCGCGGCGGCCACTGGGAGGCATCGCGCCCCGGCTATCGCTATGTGCCGGACCGCTGGGTACGCGGTCCGCACGGTTGGTACCAGCAGCGGGGCCACTGGTCGCGATAAGGCGGCCACCCAGGGTCCGACGCCGAGGTAAGTCAGTACATGCTCCTGCGTTGAACCCTGTACCGATGGTTGAAGCGGGCCGGACTCATTGGGCGTGAGGTCCGGCCCGCTGCCATTCCGGAGGTGGTTGCAAGCCGGGTGGCCGCGACTAGACACCTTTTTTTGCATTCGTGCCGAGGAACGATTTTTATCTCATCCTTTTGCACTAGACTGCGCGCCGCCTATTAAGGCGTCGCTACAAATCGTGACGATCGGAATAATTTTCAACGGGTTTCATTAATGCGCCACCACGCATGATTTCTCTTAATGCCACACCCCCCATGTGGGTGACGAATAGATAATCAGAAAGCGATTTTCTTTCAATATGGTTGCACGGCTGAAACACTTTCTTCAGTGGATGTATCAACAGTGCAACCACCGCGCCACGCCATGTCGGATGGCGTCTGACATACTTTGCGAGCCAAAAGTATGGCATCGGCAATGGATTATGTAGGGCGGTGCATTACAACCCGGCCTCCACCGTTATCCACCTGCTTGCATTCGTTCGGACCAGCCCATAAGATGAATTCAAGTTTCCAAATTCAGGAGCGAGTTTTTTCGGGTAAGGGTACGGGTCATACTTCCGGTCACGCGGACAAGCCCCTCTGACAAATGGGCGTCGACAGACACGGAAGCACAGGGTTACGGCTGTTTTTTCGCGGCACCATCACCGGTGGCCGCCAGATGGCCGCAAGCGCATTCCCCTCACGCAAAGCGTCCCGCATCTCACCCATAAACGGGGAGTCAAGAAGAATGAACGCCTTACTGATCGAGGAGCATCCGCTGCTCCGGCTCGGGCTGTTGCAGATGCTCGAGACCATCCAGGAATCCGGACACGTACTGGCGCTTGCGCCCGGCGACATCCACCGTCTGGAGACACCGCACCGAAACGCCGACCTGCTGGTCTTCGGCATGCCCGCCGACCAGGCCCTTGGCTGGGAGCAGCTGGAACAGGCGCGGGACCGCCTGGCCCCGCAACGCATCCTGATCCTGGCCGACATGCTGCCGCTGCATGTACCGAACGCAGACGCCGCGCGTGGCATCTGCGGCTGCCTGCCGAAATCGGCCTCGCTCGCCGTGATCGAAGCCGCGATGCGGCTGGCCGTCTCCAGCGTGCAAGGGTTGATGTTCGCCGGTGAGTCGGCCGCACCCGCCGTGGCATCGCGCTCGGCCATGCCGGCGGCGACGTCGCTGGCTTCGGCTGCGCCGCTGCCGCTATCGGCTGTCCCGGCAACGGACCCGGCATCGCCATCCGCGTGCGCCAGCGCCATGCGCGCCGCTGTGGCCGTGCGCGACCTGACCAGCCTGCGTCCGGGCCAGCCCATCGCCGCGCAACCTGCGGTGCCGGCCTCCAGCGTGCAACGGGCCGAGGAAGAGCCCAGCTACGACGAAGCCGAAATGCTCAAGATCACGCCGCGCCAGTACGAAGTGCTGGTGCTGCTGGCCCGGGGCTATCCGATCAAGACCGTCAGCCGCATGCTCAATATCTCGGTGGCCACCGTAAAGAGCCACGCCTGCACGCTCTACCAGCGCCTGAAGGTCCGCAACAAGGGTGAGGCGGTCTACGCCGCCCTGCAGCGCGGCGCCACGCTGGAATGGGTCAGCGGCGATGAGCATGCGGCGAGGATCCAGCCTGGGCGCAGGGATGAGCGGTTTGTGGCGACGGGTACTGCAGCCACGCTCTGACCTCGTCGTACTCCCCTCTCCCTCTGGGAGAGGGGTTGGGGGAGAGGGCTGGAGGTTCTGCTTGCCGACCACGTAGCAATTTGAACTGCTGGCCCTCTCCCCCGCCCCTCTCCCGCACAGCGGGAGAGGGGAGTAAGCCACCCTCCCGCCCCGCCGTACCCATTTCTGCGTCGCCCCACACACCCTTCCCCCCTCTGTGTGCTAACCCACAGTACCCCCGGCTCCACCCCGCTACAGTCGTTTCACGGGCAGGCCGCTGCCCGGCGGATTCACTTTGCGATCACTACCGGGGAGCACAGGAAGATATGGGAGCCAACGACCTCCAGCCTCTTGCAGGATTCGGCGAAGCGGCGCTGCCGCAGGCATCGCGCCCGAAGCGCGCACTGATCACCGGCATCACGGGGCAGGACGGCGCCTACCTGTGCGAACTGCTGCTCGACAAGGGCTACGAGGTGCACGGCATCAAGCGCCGCAGCTCGCAGTTCAACACCGAGCGGATCGACCATCTCTATCAGGACCCGCACGTCTCGGACCGGCGCCTGTTCCTGCATCACGGCGACATGACCGATACGGCCAGCCTGATGCGCGTGATGCAGCAATCGCAGCCCGACGAGGTCTATAACCTCGCTGCGCAAAGCCACGTCCAGGTTTCGTTCGAGGAGCCCGAGTACACCGCCAACACCGATGCCCTCGGCACGCTGCGGCTGCTCGAAGCCATGCGCATCCTCGGACTCGAAAAGAAGACACGCTTCTACCAGGCTTCCACCTCCGAACTCTACGGACTGGTGCAGGAGATTCCGCAGAAGGAAACCACGCCGTTCTATCCGCGCAGTCCGTATGCAGCGGCCAAGCTCTATGCCTACTGGATCACGGTGAACTATCGCGAGGCGTATGGCATGTATGCCTGCAACGGCATCCTGTTCAACCATGAAAGCCCGATCCGGGGCGAGACCTTCGTCACGCGCAAGATCACACGGGCCATTGCACGTATCGCGCTGGGGCTGCAGGACACGCTGTACCTCGGCAACATGTCTGCGCTGCGCGACTGGGGCCATGCGCGCGACTACGTGGAGATGCAGTGGCTGATGCTGCAACAGCAGCAGGCCGAGGACTTCGTCATCGCCAGCGGCGAGCAGCACAGCGTGCGCGAGTTCGTGACGCTGGCCGCGCGCCATCTCGGCATCACGGTGGAGTTCCGTGGCAGCGGCGAAGAGGAAACCGGCGTGGTGACCGCCATCGATACCGGCCACGGCGCATCGCGCCCGGCCTGCAAGGTGGGCGATGTGATCGTGCGCGTAGACCCGCGCTACTTCCGCCCGACCGAAGTGGAAACGCTGCTTGGTGATGCCACGCGGGCGCGCGAGAAACTCGGCTGGACGCCGCGCATCGGCTTCGACACCCTCGTGCAGGAAATGATCGAGTCCGACTACGCCGCCGCGCGCCGCGACGCACTGGTTCGCATGGCAGGATTCCGCGCCTATGACCACCATGACTGACGCGCGCCCCCGCATCTACGTGGCCGGGCACCGTGGCATGGTCGGATCGGCCATCGTGCGTGCCCTCGCGGCGCGTGGCGACGTCGAGATCGTCGTTCGCACCCATGCCGAACTCGACTTGTGCGACCAGCAGCAAGTGCAGGCATTCTTCGCCAGCGAACGCATCGACCAGGTCTATCTGGCCGCCGCGCGCGTAGGCGGCATCCATGCCAACAACACCTATCCCGCCGAGTTCATCCACCAGAACCTGGCCATCGCCACGCACGTGATTCACGCAGCGTGGCAGCACGGTGTGCAGCATCTCCTGTTCCTGGGATCGAGCTGCATCTATCCGCGCCTCGCCACGCAGCCGATTCGCGAGGATGCCTTGCTGACCGGCGCGCTGGAACCGACCAACGCCCCGTACGCGCTGGCCAAGATCGCGGGCATCATGCTGTGCGACAGCTACAACCGTCAGTACGGCACCGATTTCCGCTGCGCGATGCCGACCAATCTCTACGGTCCCGGCGACAACTATCATCCCGAGAACAGTCACGTGATACCGGGCCTGCTGCGGCGCTTTCATGACGCCACGTCGCTCGGCACCTCGCACGTATCGGTCTGGGGTACGGGGCGCCCGCTGCGCGAGTTCTTGCATGTCGATGATCTCGCCAGTGCCTGCCTGCACTTGATGGCGTTGCCGCGGGACGACTACCGCCAGGCCGCGAAACACGGCTTTCTCAACGTGGGCAGCGACGATGAAGTCAGCATTGCCGCGCTCGCCTCGCTTGTGGCCGAGGCCACTGGCTACCCAGGCACGATCGGCTTCGATCCGTCGCGTCCCGATGGCACGCCGCGCAAGCGACTCGATTGCCAGGCGATCGCTTCGACAGGATGGCGCCCGCGCGTCGCACTGCGCGAGGGCCTGCAGGAAACCTATCGCCGCGCCGTGGCCGATGGGCGTCTGGCCGCGCAACCCCTCGCGTCCGCGGCCTGATCCTCGACAGGACTCCCGATGAAGATTCTGATGGTGAGCCTGAACTACGCGCCGGAGCTGACGGGTATCGGCAAGTACACCACCGAGCAGTCGGAATGGTTGGCGGCGCGCGGCCACGACGTGCGCGTGATAGCCGCGCCGCCGTACTACCCCGCGTGGCGCATTGGTGATGGCTACAGTGCCTGGCGATATCGGCGCGAGACGCTGCGCGGCGTGGAGGTCTGGCGCGCACCGGTGTGGGTGCCGGCGCGACCATCGGGAGCCAAGCGCCTGTTGCATCTGGCGAGCTTTGCCGCATCGACGTTGCCGCTACTGGTGCGGCAATGGTTCTGGCGTCCCGATGTGGTCTTCATGGTCGAGCCGCCGCTGATGTGCACGCCCGCCGCCACGTTGCTCGCGCGTCTATCGGGTGGCCGCGCATGGCTGCATGTGCAGGATTACGAAGTGGATGCCGCGTTCGCACTCGGGCTGCTCAAGCGACCATGGCTGCGTCGTCTCGCGCTCGGCATGGAGCGATTCCTGCTGCGCCGGCAGGATCGTGTCTCGTCGATTTCCTCGAACATGGTTGCGCTGGCGATCGAGAAAGGCGTTGCCCCGGAGCGCGCAGTGCTGCTGCCGAACTGGACCGTACTGCACCAGACTTCGCCCGATGCCGCACGCGCGATGCGCACAGAGCTCGGCATCTCCGAAGACGCCGTGCTGGCGCTCTATTCCGGCAACATGGGCGCCAAGCAGGGGCTCGAGCATCTGGCTGCCGCCGCGCGACGCTTGCGCGATCGCGCCGATATCCGCTTTGTGTTCTGTGGCGATGGCGGAGGCCGCGCCGAACTGCAGTCCGCCTGCGCGGATCTTCCGAACGTGCAGTTCCTGCCTTTGCAGAGCAACGAACGCTTTCCGGCTTTGCTGGCCGCCGCCGACGTGCATCTGCTGCCGCAGCGGGCCGATGTCACCGATCTCGTCATGCCTTCGAAGCTGACGGGCATGCTGGCCAGCGGACGGCCCGTGGTCACTACCGCTGCACAAGGCTCTGCGCTGGCCAACGTGGTCAACCTGTGTGGCGTGGTGGTGCCGCCCGGTGACGACGCCGCGTTCGCGGAAGGCATCGCCACGCTTGCGGCGTCGCCCGCGATGCGCACGCAACTCGGCATTGCGGGACTTGCCTGGGCGCGCACGCACCTGGATCGCGATGCCGTGCTGGGACAGTTTGAGCAAACGTTGCTGGCAATGACGACCGCGCCCGGCGCACCGGCCACGCTCGGTGACCGGTTCTAGCGCTAGTGCGCTAGTGCGCTGCGGCCTTGCGCGCGACGAAGTGAAACCAGAACAGGCGCCGCATATCGTCGCGCTCGTCCACTTCGTGACCGTGCATGTTGCAGAACACCTTCTCGGTCCGGAGTCCGAGACCGGCCAGCGCGCGCTTCTGCGCTTCCATCTCGGTGTAGTAGATGACGATACCGAAGCGGTGCGCCGCGCAGACCCGCAGCCCGAATCCGTCGTACTGGCGATTGAGCCGGGAGTGCCGCACGAAGTTGAACGCACCGCTGGGCAGTCGCGCCAGCACGCGCGCCGACTTCAGTCCGAAGTCGAGCGCATTGCGCGCATCGTTGGGCCAGTTCAGCATGTTGAGCAGGTTCTCGCGATAGCCGGGCCCCAGCATGTTGTGCGTGGAAAACAGCAGCAGGCCACCGGGGCGCAGCACGCGTGCGAACTCCTGCAGGATCGCCAGCCGGCCGGATGGATCGACGGCGTCGATGCCGTTCCAGCTGAACATCACCAGCCCGAAGTGATTGTCCGGAAACATCGAGAGGTCGCGCGCATCGGCGTGCAGCACCGTCACGTCCGGATGATTGCGTCTGCAGATTTCAACCAGTTCGGCGGTGTAGTCCACGGCGGTGTAGTCCGCGCTCAGGCGCCGCAGCAGCGGCACGGTGCGTCCGCCGCCCACGCCCACATCGAGTAGCGGCTGGCCGCGCGCGTCGTCGGCCACATAGGCCAGGGCGGCCTCTTCGCCCGGATCGGTCACACCTGAGAGCGCACCGAACATGCGCTGCGCCCCGCCACTGCGCCACGCCTTGCGATTGATTTCGTCCTGCTGGGTCTGCGCCATCATGATGGGCTCCCAAAGACATCGGTCAATACTGATTCCCGCCACTCCACCGGTTGAAAAAATTGCCGGTCCAGAATTGGCAGCACCGATGCTAGGGAGTTTCCTGCGCGAGATTTGTGCGGTAGCGCACAAAGTGCGGCGGACTCCGTTAGATCATGGTCTGATGTATTTAAGCCGTATCTCAGACCGCCCGGGCGGGCAAGTCTGCGGGTGCATGGCCGTGTACTTCGGCTACGTTTCGGTAGATGCGCTCGTACTCGTCGAGCGCATGGTCTGCCGAAAATTTCGCTGCGTGAGCCAGCGCCGATGCGGCATACGCCTGCCGCATCGGCGGGGTCCAGGCGGCCATGTCAGCGAGTACCGCAGCATGCCGTGCAGCCCATGCCGCAGCATCGCCTTCCGGCATCCGTTCGATCAGCGTCGCCACGCCACCGGCGATCTCGCTCATCGGCGCGCGATCCGTGGTCAGCACCGGCGTACCGCACGCCATGGCCTCGATGATGGGCCAGCCGAAACCTTCTTCGAGGCTGGGGAAGACAAATACCGCGGCGAGCGCATAGGCCGCGTGAATCGCCTGCGTCGACAATCCGACGAGCCAGCGCACGTTGCCTCCCGCCGCTTCGGCCTGCGCAGCCGCCGCCAACATCTCGGCATCAGGAGCCTGCGGTCCCATCATCCATAGCGGGCGGATGCTCGCCGCAGGCGTTGCACGGCAGTAGGCGGCGTACAGCGCCAGCACGCCCGCACGATTCTTGTACCACTGGTTGCCGCCGATATGCAGCAGCATGCCTGGCACCACGGGTTCCTCGACCTCCTTCTTCAGCGTTGCCACGGCGGTGGCCGTATCCATCGGGCCGAAGGGATAGCTGAGACCGTTGTAGACCACCTCGCACGACGGTGCGTCGCCCGGATAGAAGCGGACGAGATCCCGTGCCGTCGCCTGCGACACGGCGATGAACATGCGGCCCCGCCCGAATCCATTGCGAATCAGCGACTGGTACAGCTTGCCGCTCCAGCTCAATTGGCGGCTCGGAAAATCCCCTGCCAGCTCGCGCAGCGGATTGAAGTCATGGCTATGGATCACATGCGGATACTCGGCCAGGAACGACATCCACATGCCCAGCGCATGATCGCCCAGCACCACGAGCGGCGGCGCCGCCATGCGCCGGAGCCGCGCGCGGGCCTGCCACGGAAACAGGATGAACTGATCGACATAGCCCAGATACTTGCGCGAGCGCGGTCCCATGCCGAGGCGCCGCACGAAGCCTTCCGGGCGCCACAATTCCACGTCGTGCCCGCGTGCGCGCATGCCTTCGCTCACCATGGCGACGAAGCCGTTCATGCTGGGGCTGCCCATATAGGCCGGATGGCCGAACACCACGATTTTCACGCTGCCTGCTCCTGCACAAGGTTCGCCGGCGTCACTCCCGGCATGGCGTCTGGAACCGCAGCATGCGCCTGCTGCCGCGCACGCAACTGTTCGGCATCCCACGCTCCGGGGCGGTCATCGGGGGTGGGTACGCGGATGGTGTGCTACCCCACATCCATGCCCGGTCATCCTCTGTAGGCTCCGCAACATGAGCCCGAGGATGCCCGAGGACCCCGTATGACCGCCACCACGTTGCAGATTGCCGCCGCTCCACGGCCGCTGCGCTTCCAGCGCTGGCGGACGGCGTTCCTGCTCGTCTGGAGTGCGACAGTCGGCGTGCAGGCGCTGCTCTGGCTGAACTCCGCCAACGTGGCCGCCGCGCTGCTTGTAATCGCCGGTGGCCTGAGCGGCATCCATGTGATGGCGCGCGTGGAGCGGCTGCGCGCGTATCCGATCTCCACCTCGATGCTGCTCGGCTACACGCTGTCCTACTTCCTGCTGCCGCCCGTGGCCACCCTGCTCGAGTGGAAGCCGCTGACGTACAACCTGCACCACCCCGTGCTCGATTTCGCGCACGCGTTCATCTGCCAGATCGCCTTGCTCGGCGCGCATCGTCTCTATCGCAAGAGCCAGACGGCCATGCGTTTGCGTGTGGGCATCGTCAATCGCGTCTATCGACCGATGGGGTTGTTCCACACGGTGGGCAATGTCCAGATCATGGTGATGGGCGTGCTCGGGCTCTGTGCGATGGTGTACCAGGTCTTTGTGGTCGGCATGATCACCGAAGGCAGCGGCGGCGCCCTGAACCGGCTCATGCAGGCCATGTATCCGCTGGCCTACCTGCCCTATTGCCTGCTGGTGCGGCCCCTGACCGGCGCGCACAGCTACCTGCCGATGAGCATGCGCTGGAAGCTCACGCTGGTGGCCTACACCGCATTGCTCGCGATGGTCTCCATCGGCAGCAACAGCCGCGCGCTGGTGTTGATCGGCACGATATCCGTCTGTCTTGTGCTGGCCTATGGATTCGTGACGCGCACGCTGCCGATGCGCCTGTTCCGGACGCGTCGTCTGGTGATCGTGGGACTCGTGCTGGCGCTGCTGCAGGGCCCGGTAACCGATCTCGCCACCAGCATGGTGATTGCCCGCGCGCAGCGCAACGATGTCTCGGCGGGCCAGCTGATCAGCGCCACGATCGAGACCATGCAGAATCGCGATGCCATTCGCGACCGGCTCGAAGCCGATGCCAACGACAACCACGAGACGTGGGACGAGCGCTATCTCGACAACCTCTTCCTGCAGCGGCTGGCCAACATGAAGTTCGCCGATGCCACGCTCGATCTCGCGCTGCGCCAGGATGCGTCCGCACGCGCCGAGCTGCGCAAGATCGAATGGCAGCGCGTGATCACTGTGATACCAGGCCCCGTGCTCGATGCGCTGGGCGTGGCCGTCGACAAGGACTTCGTGACCACGTCATCGTCCGGCGACCTGATGCTGTTCACGGTCACGGGTGACACCGATGCCCTCGGCGGCTTCCGCACGGGTTCGATCTTCGGCACAGGCTATGCCACGTTCGACTGGCTCTACCCAGGCGTGCTGGCAATCCTCGCCTTTGTCACGTTCGCGTTGGCCGATGCGCAGACCACGCGCCGCACCTTGCCTGCGCGCGATGGCAGCCCGGTGCGATGGGTACCCGTCTTCAGCCCGCTCGTGGTCACGCGCTTCTACACGTGGGTGTTCTATCTGACCAGCGCGGCCACGGGTGTCGAATCATTGTCGGGACTCATGCAACTGATCCTGCGCGGCTGGATCGAAAGCGCCTTCATCTACACCATCGTCTTCTGGATCTCGCGCGTCTTCGTGCGCGCCATCGGCAAAGGAGCCACCTGAAATGGCCAGAATCCTCTACCTCGGCTGCAGCCTCGAAGGCAGCACTGCGCTCTACCGCGCGCAGGCGTTGCGCCGCCTCGGCCATGCGGTGACCATCGCCGATCCATTCCTGGCCGTCGATCGCCAACTCAACAACCGTTGGCTCAACGCCGCGCATTTCCGCACTGGATACCGCGCACTGCAATGGACGATGCACGACTGGGTGGCTCATATCTGCGCCACGCTCGGTGAACTCGACACACCCGACATCGTCTGGGTCGATAGCGGCGAGCTGCTCGGCCCCGACTGCATCCGCCTGCTCGCGAGCACAGGCGCCACGACGGTGCTGTACAACCACGACGACCCGTCCGGCCCGCGCGACGGCCAGCGCTTTGCCACGCTGCGCAACGCCATTCCGGCCTACGACCTGTGCGTGGTGGTGCGCGACGAGAACATCGAGGAACTGCGCGCGCTGGGCGCCTCGCAGATCATGCGCGTGGACCGCAGCTACGACGAGGTCATGCACGCGCCATATGCCAGTGACGACGAGATTCCGGACAGCTTCCGCTCCGAAGTCGCTTTCATCGGCACGTGGATGCGCAACGAGCCGCGCGACAAGCTCATTGCCGATCTCATCACGCGCGGCATTCCGGTCTCGATCTGGGGCGCGCGCTGGGGCATGTCTTCGTTCTGGCCAATGCTGCGGCCTCATCATCGTGGCGGCAACCTCAATGGACGCGACTACGTGGCGGCCATGCAGGGCAGCAAGATCTGCATCGGTCTGTTGTCGTCGGGAAACCGCGACCTGCACACCACGCGCACGATGGAGATTCCGTACGCCGGCGGCCTGCTCTGCGCCCAGCGCACGCGAGACCACCTGGCCATGTTCGAAGAAGGCCGCGAAGCCGTGTTCTGGAACGATGCTGACGAGTGCGCGCACTGGTGCCGCACGCTGCTCGACAACACCGCGCGACGCGAAGCCATCCGCGTGGCGGGCATGCAGCGGGTACGCGCCAATGGCGCCGGCAACCAGGATATCTGCGCACGCGTGGTGGAATCGGCGCTGCAGTTGCGTGCCAGTGCCGCCATGCCCACGCGCGAGGTGCGCACGCTGACACCAGCGCTGGCCGATGTGGCGGTGGAGTCGTAGAAGCGACGAAGATTTCGCGTGGGGGAAGGACCGATACGGGCCGCGTTGAGCGGCCCGTGTTGTTTGCCTGAATGGCTAGACCGGTTGCAACGCGGCGCCAGGCGCGCCGACGATCTCCAACAGCCGATCCGCAAAGCGGCTGCTCTGGAAGCGCTGCTCGAAGCAAACCATCGCCTGCTCGCGCATCCGCGCACGATCCGATGCCGGCGTGCCAATCCACTGGCGCAGCACGCGCTCGGCATCTTCCTGCGTATCGTCGCAGATCATGCCCGCGCCATCGCCTTCGATCTCGCGCCAGATATTGACCTTGTTCGATATCAGCACGGGCACGCCGCAAGCCAGGGACTCCGCCACCGCCACACCAAAGTTCTCCTGATGCGATGGCAGGCAGAACGCTTCGGCCGCTTCGAACGCGCCCCATTTCAGATCGCCCTGCAACATGCCGGTCCATGTCACGCGATTGCCCACACCTGCTGCATGCGCGATGCCTTCGAGCTGATGACGCATCGGCGTATCGCACGGCCCCGCCATGATGAGATGCAACGAGGGGTCCATCGACGCAACGCGGCCAAACGCCTGCATCAGCAAGTCGACACCCTTCTTCTCATGGATGCGGCCCAGGAAGAGCAGGTTGCGCCGCCCGGCCGTGGCGGGAAACGCGCGCGTAAAGGCCGTGCGCATCGCAGCGCGATCCGGCGGCGGCGGCGACGTGCCGAACGTGGTGACCTGCTCGCGGCACTGATACAGCGCGAACGACTCTCTGGCACGCAGGCGCTCGTCCTCCGCCGTGAACAATACCGCGCGTGCATCGCGCAACACCCAGTAGTCACCCACGGCCCAGTACAGCGACTTCTTCAGATGCTTGAGCGGATAGCGCTCCTTGAACCACGGATCGAGCATGCCGTGCGTGAACACGAAATACGGCGTACGTCCACCGCGCAGGGCCAGCCATGTGGCCAGGCTGTGGAACTGCCAGATGCCGTGGACGATGATCACGTCATAGTCCGCGGCATGCTCGCGCAGCCAGCTCACGATGCGCGTATTGAAGCCGTACCGCAGGCGGCTCGGCCCCAGCGCCACGAGATCCAGCCCACTGTTGACCACATAAGGCGCATCGGGCGGATCGTTGCTGCAGATCTGCGCCTGCACGCCGCGCTGCGCCAGATAGATATCCAGCTGGCGCAACCCTTCGATCGGACCGCCACCTACCGGGTTGATCGAATTGATGACATGTAAAAGCCGCATGAAAGGTAGCCTCCTGCACGCCTGAAGATGACGGCAGCCTAGCCCCCCGCGCTTGCGACCTCCGTACGTTGCAGCACAAACCCCCGCTTGGGGGATGCTCCCCACAGTCAGGCGCTTTCGGTGACCCGCAGTTCGAGGTGAAGGCCCGCGGCTGCGGCCATGTTCACCAGTGCGTCGAGTGCAAACAGGTTGATCTTGCCGCGCATGAGATCCGAGACGCGCGGCTGCGTCACGCCAAGCAGCTTGGCGGCCTCTGCCTGGCTCATCTCGGTGCGGGTAAGGTGGCTTTTCAGCGCCGTCATCAGAACGGAGCGCAGCTTCATGTTCTCGGCTTCTTCTGGGGTGTCCTCGATGGCATCCCACACGCTGGTGAATCGCTTCTTGGTCATTTTCCCAGCTCCTTCAACAAATCTCGGAATCGTTTGGCCGCCAACTCCAGGTCACCTTTACCTGTCTTCTCGGTCTTCTTCTGGAAGCAGTGAAGCACATATACGGCATCGGCAAACTTGGCGATGTAGATCACACGAAATGCGCCGGAAGTATCGCGAATCCGAATTTCCTTCACACCCGAGCCTATCGTCGTCATGGGCTTCCAGTCGTCTGGCTGCTGGCCGTTCTGTACCTGGTCGATCTGGTGCCCCGCTTCACGTCGGGCGGCAATCGGAAAGGCACGAAGGTCATCCAGGGCTGTGCCCCTGAATTCGACGGACTTTGGCTCGGTCATGCGCGGACTATACAAAATTTTGTATAGCTAGGCAAGACCGGCCTTTTCGCACAATGCCATTTCGGCCCTTCATCCCGCACACCACACCCTCCCCGCGCCAATGTGGTGAAACGTACCGAAGCCACGGCCCCACGCTCCTACTCTCGCATCATCAGAAGCTGTGGCCGCGGGTTGCGCGGCATGCACGCTTGGGCTCTGGGTTGGTTCTGGTTGGGAGAATCGAGATGTCATCAGGTCGCTTCGCCATGTTTCCCGTAGGTTCCGCACTGGTCACCCTGTGCGCCGCCGCTTTGCTTTCCGCATGTGCCGCAGCGCCGGGCATGCGTATCTCCGATGCCGCCATGCAGGCGTCCGGCGGTGATAGCGAAAAGCCGCCCGAGATCACGCCGATCACGCTCAAGCTCAATGAAGAGTTGCGCAAGAACGCCAAGCCTACCAACGTAGGTGTGGAGCAACTGTTCGGCACACCGCAGCCCTATCGCGTCGGTCCCGGCGACATCATTTCCGTCGTGGTCTGGGATCACCCCGAGCTCGTGTTCCCGACGCAGACGTACAGCGTGGCCACGGCGATGGAGATTCCGGTCACCAGCGGCGGATCGAACATGCCGGGTTATGTGGTCAGCCCCAGCGGCGACATCCAGTTTCCCTATGCGGGCGTGTTGCACGTGGCCGGCAAGACCACGAATGATCTGCGCGAGGAAATGTCGCGCGTGATCTCGCGTGTGGTGCGCAATCCGCAGATGACGGTGCGCGTGCTCGGCTTCCGCAGCCAGCGCGTGTATGTGGACGGCGAGGTGAAGACGCCGGGTGCGCTGCCGATCGACGATGCGGCGATGACGCTCGTGGAAGCGCTGAATCGCGCTGGGGGCGTGCTGAACCTGACCGGCGACAACAGCCGCATCCGCGTGACGCGCGGCGAGCAGACGTGGTACGTGGACATGCCCGCACTGCTGCGCAAGGGCGTGGACCCCGCACGCATCCTGCTGCGCAATGGCGACATCGTGCGCGTGGAACAGCGCGAAGGCAGCAAGATCTTCGTCACCGGTGAAGTGGTCAAGCCGGTCTCGCTGCTGATGCGCGACGGCAAGATGTCTCTCAACGAGGCCCTGGGCGACGCCGGTGGCGTAAACCCCGGCACTGCAAACGCCGGGCAGATCTTCGTGATCCGCAAGAAGGAAGACGGCGCGCCGCAGGTGTTCCACCTTGATGGCACCTCGCCGGTTGCACTGGCCGTGGCCGAGGGCTTCGAGATGCATCCCAAGGACGTGGTCTATGTCGATGCCAACGGCATCGTGCGCTGGAGCCGCGTCATGAGCATGCTGGTCCAGCCGATCACGGGCACCGCCGGCTTCATGCGTTATTGAGCAACATCGAGGAACGTCGTGACAAAGATTCGTTCGATTCTTGTGGTCTGCCTCGGCAATCGGTGCCGTAGTCCGATGGCCGCGGTGCTGCTGCAGCAGGCACTGCCTGACTGCATCGTGCTCTCGGCCGGGCTGGAACCACCCGTGGGCGCGGACGCCGATCCGCGCGCCGTGCGGCTGCTTTCGCGCGAGGGGGTCGATCTGCGTGCGCATCGTGCACGGGCCATCGACGCCCGGCTGGTGGAACAGGCGGACCTGGTGCTGGTGATGGAGGCCGATCAGCGCGACTGGCTGGAGGGCCTGCATGCCGACGCGCGCGGCAAGACTTTCCGGTTATGCGAATCCATCGATGCGGATGTGCCGGACCCGTACGGTGGATCGCATGGCATGTTCGCAGTGGTACTTGGGATGATCCGGCACGGGGTGGATGCATGGTCAACACGCGTTCAGCAACTCGAGAACGCAAGCGGGTGTGAGGAGACATCATGAGCAACGTCAGGCAATTCCGGGATCCGGCGGCAGACATCGAAGAAGGCGGCGAGAAGCCGCTCGACCTGACCGCTGTCCTGGACACGCTGGTCCGATACCGTTGGACCTTCATCATCGTGGCTGGTCTCATCACGGTGCTCGGTGTGGTCTACGCGATGCTGAGCAAGCCCGTCTACCGCGCCGATATCGTCGTGCAGGTGGAAGACACCACGGGCAACCCTGCCGGCGCCAAGCTGGCGGCGAGCCTGTCTCCGGTGTTCGACGTCAAGCCCGCCGCCTCCGCCGAAATGGAACTGCTGCGCTCGCGCATGGTGGTGGGCAAGGCGGTGGATCTGCTGAACCTCGACGTCGTGGCATCGCCGCGCTACTTCCCGGTGATCGGCTCGGCCATCGCGGCACGTGCGAGCCAACTCTCCACACCGGGACTGTTCGGCTATGGCGGTTACGCGTGGGGGATCGAGTCGATCAAGATGGCCAACCTCACGGTGCCGCCGGACCTCGAAGGTGCCGAGATCCGCGTGACCAAGACGGAGGGCGACGGCTTCCAGGTAACGTTCCCGAACCAGGACACGGTGGCCGACGGCAAGGTGGGCGTGCCGATGACCATCGAGACGCGCAAGGGCACGGTCAAGATGGAAGTCAGCCAGCTCGTGGGCAACCCCGGCGCACTCTTCATCGTGCGGCACATTCCGCGCGGCGCGGCCATCGCCGGCCTGCAGACTCGCCTGATGATCGCCGAGCGCGGCAAGCAGAGCGGTGTGATCGGCGTGGCGCTCGAAGACAACTCGCCTGTGCAGGCCGCGAAAATCCTGAACGCGATTGCGCAGGAATACGTCGAGCAGAACGTCCACCGCAAGGCGGAGGAAGCGGAGAAATCGCTGAAGTTCCTCGAAAGCCAGATGCCGCAACTCAAGCAGCAGGTGGAGACGGCCGAGCAGCGCTACAACTCGATGCGTAACCAGCGCGGCACGATCGACCTGAGCGAGGAATCGAAGCTGATCCTGTCGCAATCCGTAGCCATCCAGACCAAGCTGCAGGAGCTGCGCACCAAACGCGAGGAACTGGCCACGCGCTTCACGCAGAGCCATCCGAGCGTGGAGATCATCGACAGCCAGATCGCGAGTCTCGCCGGCCAGCTTGGCGGCGTGACCAACAAGATCCAGAAACTGCCTGAGGTGGAGCAGAACGTGCTGCGCCTGATGCGCGACGTGAAGGTCAGCACCGAGCTGTATCAGCAACTGCTCAACGACACGCAGGCGCTGCGGCTCACCAAGGCCAGCAAGGTGGGCACGGCCCGCCTGATCGATCCGGCTGACATTCCGCTGGACCCGGTGCGCCCGAACCGCCCGATGATCTCGGTGGTAGCCGCCATCCTGGGCCTGCTGGCCGCGCTGATGGCCGTGCTGCTGCGCCATGTGCTGGATGGCGGGCTGGTGGATGCCGACGAAGTGGAACAGCAGACCGGCCTCACTGTCTACGCCACGGTGCCGTTCAGCAATGCTCAGGCCAGCCTGAAGCCCTCGGACGAGGCGCACGCCGGCCTGCTGGCTACCGATGCGCCCGACGATCCCGCCATCGAAAGCCTGCGCACGTTCCGCACCGCGCTGCAGTTCGCGCTGCTGAACAGCCCGAACCGCGTGGTGGTGATCACGGGTCCGGCGCCGGGCGTGGGCAAATCCTTCGTCAGCCTGAACTTCGGCGCGATTGCTGCCAAGGCGGGCCGCAAGGTGATCCTGATCGACGCCGACCTGCGGCGCGGCAGCCTGAACCATGCGCTGGGCCGCATGCGCACGCCGGGCCTGACGGAAGTGCTGACCGGTGCGGACTTCGACAACGTGGTGCAGCGCGATGTGGTGCCCGGACTCGACTTCCTCGCCACAGGCACGCAACCGCCGCTGGCCGCCGACCTGCTGGAGCATCCGGCGATGGGCGGGCTGCTGGAGTTGCTGAAGACACGCTACGACCTGATCCTGCTCGATACGCCGCCCGTACTGGCTGCCACCGATGCCACGATCCTGGCCAAGCATGCCGGCGCCGTGTTTGCAGTAGCGCGTGCGGACAGCACCACGGCGCGCGAGTTGATCGCGTCGCAACGTGCGCTGAAGCAGGCGGGCAGCGACATCAAGGGCGTGCTGTTCAACGGCCTGCATGTGGAAGGCCGCTGGTATCGGCCGCACGCGATGTACGGCAAGTATCGCTACATGAGCCAGTACGGCAAGGCCCACGGCAAGCGCGCGTAGTTCCCATCCACACAACATGGCTCAAACATGCCCGGCATCTCTGTCATCGTCCTGACGAAAAACGAAGAACAAGACCTGCCGGGCTGCCTGCGCAGCCTGGCGTGGTCCGACGATATCGTGGTGTATGACTCGATGAGCGATGACCGCACCGTCGAGATTGCGAAACAGTTCGGTGCGCGCGTGGTGCAGCGACCCTTCGACAACTGGTCTGCGCACCAGAACTGGGGGTTGAAGCACATCGACTTCCGGAATCCCTGGGTTTACTACTCCGATGCCGATGAACGCGTGACGCCCGAACTGGCCAGCGCGATGCAGCGGGCCGTGGCCGACGCCGGCGACAACGTGGCTTTCCGCGTCAGGCGGCGCGATCACTTCATGGGATCTTGGCTGCGGCACGTGGCACCCTCGCCGTTCAACATCCGCCTGTTCCGCCCCGAACGCATCCGCTATGAACGGCTCTGCAATCCGGTGACGCTGGTGGATGGTCCCACGGGCGATATCGGCGCGCACTTCGACCACTACCCGTTCAGCAAGGGCATCACGCACTGGTACGACAAGCACAATCGCTACAGCAGTTTCGAAGCTGAACAGATCCTGCTGAATCGCGCCAACGGTATGCAGTTCAGCATCTGGCGCGCGTTCTTCGACGGCGACCGCAACGAACGCCGCTTCCATCAAAAGGAGCTTTACTATCGGCTGCCGTTCCGGCCTGTGGTGATGTTCCTGCTGCTCTACTTCTTCCGTGGCGGCATCCTCGATGGCCGCGCGGGGCTGACGTTCTCGCTGCTGCGCGCGTTCTATGAGTACATGATCGTGCTGAAGGTCAGGGAAGCGCAGTGCAAGCCGAAGGTGCAGGAAGACGCGGTGCTGGAGGGGCGGACGGAGCAGGTTTGATCGCGGCTCCTGGTTGTTACTCCCCTCTCCCATGAGATGGGAGAGGGGAGAAAACCCTGAGTACGCGAATCACTGCCGGCTTTCTTCCTCTCCAATATCCAATCGCCTTCTCTGACTGAAATTCCGCGCAATTTCAAGATTGCGCCATTGCGGCCCGGAAAGCGGCGGACCAAGAATGTATGTCTCTTTCACATGGAGACACACATGGCAGACATCAGATACGCGCTCAAGCACGGCGACAAGACGACGACCGGCGGCACATTGCTGGCGACGAGCAGTTTCGCCACGCATCACGGAACTCCGCTCGCGCTGGAAGGGGACATCGCAACCTGCCCGGCGTGCAACGCAGACGGGAAGGTTTACAACGACTGTCAACCGTTCTGCACGATCATGGGGCGAAGCGCACTGGTGAGCGGCGCGCGCGTCCATTGCAAGTGCGAACAACGTCCTTTGGTACTCCATTCCCAAACCGATTCTACGGTTGAAGTTCAGCCAGGGCGGCCGACACCTGCGGCATTGAAGGGCAGTCGTGATGAGAATATTCCGCTAACAGCATTTCACGGTGGGCCAACGTCAAATCAATCTGAGAATGCCCCACCACAAACAGCCACCGGACAAAGGGAATACATTGAGGTCTTGATTCTGGATGGCCGCATCATATCGCCCGGATCGCAATGGGGACATGCTGCAATCGAAATAGACGGGATTGTTTACAGTCGGGCACCTACGAAGTACCACAGGGGTTCATACCGTGACTACCTGATCGGCCAGACACGCCGTCCGTGGACAGACACCCAAGGCACAGTTCGCGGCATGCATCGAGACGGAGCGGGATTCCTGCTTTGGGTCACGACGGACGAGAAGACCCGCATGCGTGACGAGCTGGAGCGTCGGGTTCGTGAGGGCGCTGAGTATGGGTTGCTATCAAATTCATGCACGACCAATGTCGCAGAAGTCCTTGCCTTCGCGGGCATCGTCTCCAGCGACCCCAGGTATTTCGCAACACCTGTTTCGCCAAAGGAGATGTTCATGATGCTGGGCCGCTCCAGCCGTCTGGTAGAACGGCGCGATTACAAGAAGGGGTGGCAGGGTGGCGCATCTGATAACTGGTAAACGGGTGGTTGGGATACTGCTGGCAATCTTCGTTGGCTGTGGCCTCGCGATGACGTTTGGTGGCTATAGATTGCTCCATTGGCAAACCTATACAGTCATCAGGCCAGTGAAGGTCTATCAGGAAATCATCGATTGGCCTCCCGAGCACACGCAGGAAATTCCGGCACTTGCACTCTTGCCGGTCGGGACCCGATGCAAGCTCGTGCGCGAGTATATGAAGAACTTCTACTCGTCGCGTATGCGCTGCGAAGGACGGATCACGGGATGGATCAACGATCAGGGTGCGTTTTCGCCAACTGTTCCCGTTGGCTCGCTCTGGTAACAGTAGGAGGCAGGTGGGGAAAGATTCTCGCTCCCCTCTCCCATGCAATGGGAGAGGGGAGAAAACCGAGCGGGATTCACGAGACCTACTCCCACTCCTCATGCTTCGTCCGCTTGCCGATCATCTTCGCCGGCGTGCCGCCGTAGACGGTCCATGAGTTTGGCAGTGACTTGGTGACCACCGACCTCGGCGCAATCACCGCGCCTTCGGGCAACTCCACCCCCGGCGAAATAAACGCTTCCGCGCAAACCCACACGAACGCGCCCACCGTGATCGGTGCTGTGATCAGTTGAAAATTGCTGCTGTTGTAGTCGTGCGAACCCGCGCACAGGTGCGAGCCCTGCGAGATCACGCAGCGGCGGCCCAGGTGGATGTGGCCCATGCTGTAGAGGGTCACGCCATCGGCCACGCCGGCGTAGTCGTCGATGGATAGCCGCCACGGTGCCCAGATCTTGACCGTGGGATACACGTGGACATGCGTGCCGATGCGGGCGCCGAACGCGCGTAGCAGGAAGCTGCGCCACGGGTGCAACGGGCGGGGGCTGAATCGGAACAGCAGCAGCCAGGTCCAGTTCCAGGCCAGTCGCAGCACGCGGTTCTGCAGCGAGAACGAGGGGCCGACGGAGGGGTCGTCTTTTGCAATCAGCATGATCCGATCTCGCTCCCGGCCAGTGCGCCAATCGGAACCCCTGCATCGCGCCTGCGGTGCGTGGCCAAGTCCTCCATGAGCGCCGCCACGCGTCCGCCATACGTGGACCATCCACCAATGCGGCGCACGCGCAGCAGCGCTGCGGCGCCCATCATCTGCTGCAGCCAGGGTTGGTCGGCCAGGTTCTGCATGCGCTCGGCCAGCGCGACGGCGTCGCGGATCGGCACGATATACCCTTCCTCGCCATCGGTGAACAGATCCTCGCCGCCCGAGTTATGCGTGCCGATGACCGGGCAGCCGCACGCCAGCGCCTGGGCCTGCACCAACGCCAACCCTTCCTCCACGCTCGGCAACACCATCACATGCGCGCGGCTCATGATGGCCTTCAACTGCGGCTGAGGCACGGAGCCCGTCAACGTCACGCCTTCGAGCGGCAGACCGCTGGCATGCAGCCACGACAGCATGGCAGGATCACATCCGCCCACGATCGTCAGCCGCTTGGCGCGATGCGTGAGTTTGGCAAACGCCTGGAGCAGATACGGAATGCCCTTGCGGATATTGACGCCACCCACGAACAGCACTTCGAAAGAATCCGTGGGGGGCTCCGCCACTTTCTGGAAGCGCGTCAGGTCCACGCCGTACGGAATCAGCCTCAGCTTGCGCTCCGGCACACCGGCATCGACGAACGAGCGATATGCAAAGCTCGACGGCACCGTAATCAGGTCCGCCTCCTCGTACTCGCGTTCCTCGCGCGCGATGACGCGCGGGTCGATGGGCTTGTACTTCAAGCCCCAGCGCGCGTGCTCCTCGGACAGGATCTGGTCCTGGATGCGGATGTGCGACGAACCACGGTCGCAGATGTATCCCGCGCCGCGCGACTTCACGATGCGCCCCGCGTCGCCGGCCGACGACGACAGTCCCGAATACACATCGCACTCGGGAATATTGCGCGTCACGTGCCGGCCGAACGATTCCAGGTTCCAGTGCACCAGCTCGCGCATGATGGCCCTGTCATAGCCCAGGCGCGTGCCCAGCTTCATGCACGGCGCGTGCAGCCACGGAAACGTGCGGATGGCCGATTGAGGCAGGCGCTCGTCGCGCAGCTTGAAGCGCGGGTAGCCGGTGAAGACTGTCAGTTCATGCCCGCGGGCATGCAGCTCTCGCGCCAGGTCGAAGGTGTGAAACCTACCGATAGTGGACAGCGCTATTCTCATCAAGCTCCTCCGCATGATTGTCCCGCGACAGGAAAGTTCTAGCCGTGAGCCACAGGCACACGGACATGGCCAGTATCTCGCCGCCGATCATCGCGGCGACCAGACCCATGATCTGCATCTGCGTGCCCAGCACCCATGCCGCGAGCAGCGACAGCGCGCTCAGCGACAACGCCGCCACGCCCAGCCGGCTGTGCTGGTTGGTAGCAAGCAGCACCACGCGCGGGATGTGCCAAAGGCCGGCCACCGCCGCATAGCAGAGGAACGCCGCCATCACCGATGCATGGAAGGGAATCTCGCCCTTGGTCCAGATGCGCAGCAGCAGCGGCGCGCAGACATAGAGCAACCCGCTCAGTGCGATGGCGCCAAGCGCTCCGAGCATCGACGTGCGCAGCAGCAACCGACGCAGCGCGCGCATCTCGCCACTGCCGTACATGCGCGCAAACTCGGGCCACAGCGCATGGCTCAGTGTGGACGTGACCTGCACGGCCACGCGCGCCACAGTGCGATAGGTGTTGAAGACGGCCACGGCAGCCGGTCCGAGCAGGTGCGCCGTCAGCAGCGTGAATCCCTGGAAGCTCAGTGCGTTGGAAATCGGGAACGTCATGAAGGCAATAGACGGCTTGAGCATTGCGCGCACCTCGGCCCAGTCTGCCTGCCGCATGCCCCACGACAATCCGGTCTGCGCGCGCGTGCTTTGCCGGCTGATCCAGAACAGGGTGGCCATGCGCACCAGCAGCATGCCGCACGCCACGGCCGCGAACGTGCCGGCCAGCAGCAGACCGGCGATGCCGCCGAGCCACTCCAGCAGGCGCGCGGTCACGTTCATGGTCACGCCCTGCGCATAACGCCCCGTGGACAGGAACGCCGCGCCCGACAACCCATTGCCCAGCGACAGCAGCACATTCACAAGCAACGCGGTTAATGCCAGCCGCATGTCGAGGCTGCCGAGTTCCGGCAACGGCAGCCACAGCGCTACAGGAATCGCCAGCGTGGCGATACTGGCGCATGTGAGCAGGATGAACATCTGCGCGCTCTGGAATACGCGGTTGGCAGCGCGCGTATCGCCCGCGCCGGACAGCATGCTCATGCGGTTACCCGCCACGGTGACCATGCCGACATCGGCCATCGACAGATAGGAAGGAATCGCGGAGATGACGAGCCAGGTGCCGTAGGTGCGGAGATCCCAATGGCTCAGGAAGATCGGCAGCGATGCCAGCTGCATGAGGATGTTGGCGAGCTGGTCATACGTATTGGCGCCGATGCCGGCCATGATGCGCTTAACGATCGGAGACATCGGTCATTGCCTTCTTCGTGTGCGGAAGGGCAGATCCTCATCCACCCCTGTTCGCAGCATGCGTCCACCCCCCAAAGGGGTCTGTTCGTTGTCACACATCGGACCACGGCGGCCTGGTTATCCGGCGGCCCGCATGGCCGGCACGACGGACGATGACTGTGTGGCGACTTCCGCGGTGGGCTCGGCAACCGTCTGCTGGCGACGCAGGTTCTGCATCAGGAACGAGAGAAAGGTGTCGCGGCTCGGCGCCAGGATCATGGCGTGGTCAAGTTGCGCGCAGCGATGCGCACCAATGCCGGGCAGGTCCTGCAGCGCGTGGAAGGCTTCGCCGAAACACCGGCCCGCCAGCGCAAGTCCTGCATCCCCCACACCGTAGAGCAGATCCAGTTGTACGCCGCGCCGGCTCAGGCGATGCATTGCCTCGCGCGCATAGTCCGGCTCCGGATCGGCCTGCAGGTCGTCGGGAACGGCGGAGGGGCGCGCAAACATGCGGCCGAGGCGTCGCCCGATCGCGGCGGCGACCTGCCCCACCGGAATGTCGCCGCGCATCAGGCGCTGCCAGTTGCGTGCATTGCGCGCGGCAAACAGGTAGTCGCGCAACGTGGTTTCCCCGCTGTGTTCTGCAGCATCGTCCTCGTCACGCCAGAGAAACTTCAGCGCGTTGGCCATGACCACGCCCGTCACATGTGGATTGGCGAGCGCCGCCTGAAAGCTCAGGTAGGCGCCGGAACAGACGCCTGCCATGACGATGTGCGAGTAACCGCGTGCACGGACCCAGTCTACGGCGGCACTCACGTCGGCGCGCGGTCGTGGTGCGTAGGCACGCGGCACGGCCATCTCGCGGGCGGCGCCGGGGCTATCGCCCAGTGACGACACATCGAGCCGCAAGGCCGCGAAACCGCGGCGGGCCAGCGCGCGGGACAACAGCACGAACGCGCGGCCATCGCCTACGTGATGGCTGCCGCCCGTGTTGGGAAAGATCACCACGGCACGCGGTGGCGCGTCCTGCGAGCCCATCGGCTCGCACAGCACGCCGAACTGCTGGCCGCCATCGATCCAGACGGAATGTTCGATCACGCCATCGACCTCGCTCGTGCCGGCGTCGGCATCGATTGCCAGCGGCACAGGTCTGTCCGATGGCAAGGCATCGGGCGCCACCCACTGCACCACGCCACGCCATGCAGATTCCGGTACTGCAGAGATTTCCGGCGACTTCATCATCAGGCGGCTGTCGAAGAATTCGCGGACATCGACTTGTGCCCCGGCCTGTTCGTAATGGCGTTTCAGCGCCGCCACGGCGGACATGCTGCCCGGCGCATCGTCCAGCAGCAGCACATTGGGTGCCGGGCATCCCGGGCGACGGTCGAGCCGCAGCGCGCCGATCTCGCGCACGGCCTCGGCGGACAGTCGGTAGGACAGCACCTCCATACCGTCGTCGGCGGGCGACGCGGCCTGCAGGGGCTGCGGAGGCTGCGGGAGCTGAGATGACGATGCGGCATCCGGCGACTGTCCTGGCTCGTAGAACGCGGTCAACGCCCGCAGCTCGCGCAGATAGCCCCGGCCATTGATCACGGGCGCCATCAACACCAATGCGGCGGGACCGTGGTTGCGGGCAGCCATCGCCTCGGCGGCGAGCACGGCCAGCGTGGCACCGAATCGCCAGCCACCGAGCACCAGCCGCTGCACGCCGGCGAGTGTGCGCAACTGCTCGGCTGCCGCCACCACGTTCTGCACCGCGCGCGGCAGGAAGTCGGCCCCCCCCCCTTCGCCCGCCGAATCGCCAGTGCCGTAGTAGTCGAAGCGCAACACAGGCACCCCGGCCGCAGCCAGATCGTCCGCCAGATGACGCATGCCGCGATGCGCCCACATGGCCTCATGCAACTGCGGCGCGCACAGCACGACGCCAGTCTTGCCCCCGGCCGCCTCGTGCAGCCAGCCCGCACACCCGTCGAACATGATCCGTTTCATCGGTACACCCCTCCCGCTAGCGAAGGAACGAGGGATCGATGGCAGGGCGCGCACACGCAGAAACGGGTACGCTTTCTGCCATCTGGCATCCGTTCAGGCGCCCTGCCGAGCGATGGCGGCCGGGCTGCGCTGCAGGCGCGGCACCGGCTGCAGCGTCAGCGGCATGCCCAGATACGGGTTCATGTTGCTGAAATCCGCCTGGTTGCTGCGCTTCTGTTTCACGCCGTTGAGAATGCCGCCGAGCAATCGCGCATCGGCACGGCTCAGTCGCTTGAGCGTTTCGTCCACATGCTCGGGCAGCGTGGTGTCGGCGCGCAGCACCAGCAGCGTGGAGCCGGCGAGGTTGGCCACGAACGTGGCATCGGCCACCGCCAGTACCGGCGAGGTATCGACGATCACCAGGTCGAAACGCTCGCGGCACATCTGCAGACAGGCCATCATCGCCGGATGCATCAGCAGTTCCGACGGATTGGCCGGCGGCACACCAGCCGGCAGCACGGACAGGCCATTGACCACGGTGCGCTGTACCGCCTCGGGCAGCGGCACCTGTCCGGCCAGCACCTCGGCCAGGCCCACGTCCACGGGGAGGTCGAACCAGTTGGCCACCTTGCCGCGTCGCAGGTCGGCGTCGATCAGCAGCACGCGCTGGCCCGCCTCGGCAAACAGCACGGCCAGGTTCACCGAGGCAAAGGTCTTGCCCGCGCCTGCCGTGGGACTGGTGATGGCCACCACCTTGTCCGGTGCGGCGCGCAACGTGAAATGCAATGCCGCGCGCACGCTGCGCAATCCTTCCACGGCCATCGAGTGTGGCGCATTGCGTGCCAGCAGGAACTGATCGTGCAATCCCAGCCGCAGCAGACGTTCCGCACCTTCCACATCATCCTCGGTGGTCTCGGCAAGCTCGTCGAGTTCATCCTGCGGCACCAGTGCGTGACCAGGCTGGCGCGTCAGCAAACCCGCCACCTGTGCATGCGACCACGCTGCCTGCGCACGCGCATCCACCAGTCGCTCCAGTGCGGCCTGCTCCTGGCTGTAGACGATATCGCCCAGCATCGGCAGGCCCAGACGAACCTCGGCATCGTTCACCGTCTCCAGCGCCGGACGGATGCGCTGGCGTACCGTCACGCACGCCATGGCCAGACACAGGCCGATCAGCGCGCCTGCCGTCGTGACGGGCCACGGACCCGGCCCCGTCGGGCGCATCGGCACCAGCGCACTGTCGAGCACGCGCACCTGCCCCGTACGATCGAGCTGCGAAAGCGTGAGTTGCTCGGCCTTGTTGCGCAGCGTCATGTACATGTCTTCGGCCACCTTCACGTCGCGCGTCAGGCCCACCGATTCACGTTCAGTTGCCGACAGGTTCTGGAACCGCGAATCCATCTCGCGCCGCTCGCGCACCAGTTGCTGGATCTGGTTGTCCACGGTCTTGACCTCGTTCGCCTCCTCGGTGAAGCGCTGCAGCAGCTTGGTGCGCTCCAGCTTCAGCAGGGCGATCTGCTTCTGATAGTCCATGCTGCCCGTGAGGAACGACTGCGCGTCCTGGCTCGGCGCCATCGACCCCGCCTTGGAGCGATAGCGCGTCAGCGCGGCCTCCGCACGCTCCAGCTCCGCCTTCACGCGCGGGATCTCGCCCGACAGGAAGGCCAGCGTCGTGGCGGTATCGTCGCGCCGCTGCGTGGCCTGGCTGCCGATGAAGGAATCCGTGATGCCATTGACCAGCGCGGCCGCCGCCGTGCGATCGGTGGTACGCCAGCCGATGCTGACGGTGCCGGTATCGCCCGGTTGTGCCTCGATGCGCAGCGTCTCCGATACCGCGTCGATGGTCTGTACCAGGTCGTGGCGCTTCAGCACGAAGCGCGTGCCCGGTGCGGCGTCGATCCGCGAGACCGTCAGCGCCACGCCGTTCCCTTCGCTGACCTTGCCAACGCTGCCGGCCAGCAGCGCGGTGTCCTTTTCATAGAGGCGGTAGTTGCCGTCGGGCAGCACTTCCAGCGTGAGCGGTACGTCGATCATCCGGTCTGGCACGTTGAGCCGGTCCACCACGATCTGCTCGCCGCCCCATGCATAGCCCAGGCTCTGCGGCCATGCCCCCTTCACCACGCCGGGCGTGGCGAAGTGCGCCACCAGTCCGCCGATCAACGGCGCGCGCAGCGGCTGCGCGGAAATATCGATCCGCAGCCGCTCCACCACGGGCGCCACCACGGTACGGCTGCGCAGCATGCCCACGTCGAGCGGCACGGATGGTGCAGCCAGTGCAGCCATGTTGCCGGCGTTGCGGGCATCCCGCTGCGGCACGGGCTGCAGCACCTGCACCAGCGCGCTGGCGCTGTACATCGACGGCTGCGAGACCGCGAACATCCACGCCACGGCGGCGCCGGCCAGTCCGCCGGCCAGTATCCATCCTGCATGGTCGAGCATGGCCCGACGCGCCCCGCCTCCGGCTGCGGGCATGGCTGCCGCCGCCGCTCCTGCTCCACCCGCGTATGACATCTTGCTCACGACGTCCCCCTTGCCTCGATGCTGCTTACCCGTGCGGGCACGCTGTGCTACTTGCGCCCGTAGTTGTCTTCGAACCGTACGATGTCGTCCTCGCCCAGATAGGCGCCCGACTGCACCTCGATGATTTCCAGCGGCGTCTTGCCCGGATTCTCCAGCCGGTGCAGCGTGCCGATGGGGATGTATGTGGACTGGTTTTCCGAAAGAATGCTCACGGTCTCGCCGCACGTCACGCGCGCGGTGCCGCGCACCACCACCCAGTGCTCGGCACGGTGGTAATGCATCTGCAGGGACAGACTCGCGCCCGGCTCCACCACGATGCGCTTCACCTGGAAGCGGTCGCCATGATCGATCGAGTCATAGCAGCCCCACGGACGCTGCACCTTGCGATGGTTAACAACTTCCGCGCCGTGTTCCGCGCGCAGCCGCTGCACCACGTTCTTGACGTCCTGCACGTGCGCCTTGTCGACGACGAGCACGGCATCGGCGGTTTCCACCACCACCACGTCCTGCACGCCCACGCAGGCAATCAACCGGCCTTCGGAATGCGCCAGGCATGACGTGGCGCCATCGAACAGCACGCGACCGCGCGCCACGTTGCCGAAGGCATCTTTTTCTGCGATGTCCCAGATGGCGGCCCACGACCCCACATCGGACCAACCCGGGTCCATCGGCACCAGCATGCCGTGGATATCGGGCAGCGTCTCCAGCTTTTCCATCACGGCGTAGTCGATGGAGTCCGACGGGCACGCCTCGAACGATTCCTTGCACAGACACAGCGCGTCGCCCTTGGCAGCAGGCTCGGCACCGGCGTACGCGGCGCGGCACAGTTGCGCCATCTCGGGCTGCAACTGCTGCAGCGCATCCAGCCAGACGGAGGCGCGCACCACGTACACGCCGCTGTTCCACCAGTAGTCGCCGGACTCCACATAGTGCTGCGCCAGTTCCAGGTGCGGCTTCTCCACGAAGCGTTCGAGCGGCAGCGCACCGTCCTCTGACACATTGCTTGTCCGGATGTAGCCAAAGCCGGTTTCCGGCGCATTGGGGCGCACGCCCAGCGTGACGACCGCGCCGCGATCCGCATGCTTGATCGCAATGGCGAGTGCGGCGCGGAAAGCCTCGACGTCGCGCACGGCGTGATCGGCCGGCGTGGCCACAAGCACCGCATCGCCGTGCTCGCCCGCAGTTGCCATGGCATGGAGCGCGGCCATGGTCAGCGCAGGCGCGGTGTTGCGTCCGCATGGCTCCGATACGATGCGCGCCGCCTTGCCGCAACGCTTCATCAGCTCGGCGATCATGAAGCGGTGCTCCTCGCCGCACACCACGATCTGCGGCGCCTCGATGCCCGCGGCGCGCCCGGCCATCACGGCCACGCCTTCCAGCCGGCGCGCCGTGGCTTCGAGCAGCGTGTTCTCGGCCACCAGGTTCAACAACTGCTTGGGATGCTGTTCGCGGGACAGCGGCCACAGCCGCGTACCCGAGCCGCCGGCCAGGATGACAGGCTGGATGACGGCCTGCGCCAGTCCGGGCACAGTGGCGCCCTGCGCCGCCTGCTCGACCAACGTTTCGATGAGGGACGGCGGCGCCAGCGCGCCCGGGTTGGAAATGCTCATCATGCCTCCTGCTCGGTCCTGCGATGCCTGGATTGCCAGCCCGGGGGTTGCCATGCGACCAAGCGCGGGCAGCCACACCGGGCCGGTGAGGATGGGGCCAGTGTGAGATGCCGCCCCCGCAACCTCTGTTCGATTCCGCACATGTTCGGTGCTGCCACGGGGCGCTGCCGTCCGATACGCGATCCCGATGGCTTTGTTGGAGAACGAACCGAAGCCCGTTGGCGACTCGGCTCCAATGCAGGTGGCAGGATTTTGGCGACCCGCATATCGGAGGACAGGCGATGGAGCAAAGCACAGTGACGGACTTCGCGGTGGACATCGACGACGCAGCGCCGCGCCGCACCATCGCCGCACCGCTGCCCCGCCTGCTGCACGGCGAGGAATCGATCTGGCAGGAGACCAACTGCTACATGGATCTCTGGATCGAACTGCTGTACGGCTGGGGTCTCGATCCGCGCCCTGCGCTGGCCTTCACCGTGACGCAGGACTACGAGGGCGATCACTTCACCTTCTTCAAGTATCCGCAGGCCGATCTCGAACTGCTGTACGGCACCGTGGTGCAGGAAACCGCGATCTACGACACGCTCGAAGCGCATATCGCCGAACAGGTGCGGCGCGGTCACGCGATGCTCGTGGAGATGGACAGCTTCTACCTGCCCGATACCCGCGCCACCGCGTACCGCACCGGCCATGTGAAGACCACCATCGCCATTGATGCCATCGATCCCATCGCGCAGCGGCTTTCGTACTATCACAGCCTTGGACACTATGCGGCGGAAGGCGAGGACTATCAGGGCCTGATGCGTCTCACGCCAGAACTGGGCGGTAACGGCAACATCCTGTTTCCCTATGCCGAATGCGCCAAGCGCGTGCGCGCGCCACTGGCGGGACGCGCACTGTCGAACGCCGTTGCGCAGTTGATGCGGCACCATCTGGGCCGTCGGCCTGTGCAGAATCCGATTTCGCGCTGGCGAGAAGAATTCCCTGCGCAGGTCGAGACGATCCTTGCGCGCGGCGATGCGTACTTCCATCACTACGGATTCAACCTGCCGCGCCAGCTCGGTGCCAACTTTGAGATGCTGCATCACTGCCTGACGTGGCTGGGCGAGCATGGATATCCGGTGCCTGCATCGGTACGGACAGCAGCGCTGTCGATCGCTTCGGAATGCAAGGTGCTGCAGTTCCGGCTGGCCCGCGCGATGGCGCGTCGGCGTCCGGATGCCTGCAGCGAAAGCCTGGACAACCTGGAAGCGGCGTATGTGACCGCCATCGAGGGATTGGTGGCTTCGTTTGGGAGTGTGGAGCCGGTGCACGTCTAAGCTCCTCTGCGGGGGTTCTCCCCTCTCCCGCAAGCGGGAGAGGGGCGGGGGAGAGGGCCAGGGGTGAAAATTGCAACGCCGTTGGCAAGCAGAGCCTCCTGCCCTCTCCCCTAACCCCTCTCCCAAAGGGAGAGGGGAACCATAACCATCAGGGAGCAAACTTCAGATCACGCATGCGCCAGCGTCAGCGCCGGCAGCAAACGGTCGTATTCGCGCTTGACCAGCTTGTAGCATTCGCACGAGTGGTGTTCCAGGCCGCAGCGGTCCAGCACCGTGATGTGCCCACGGCTATGGTGGATCAGTCCCAGATCTTCAAGCTTGCCCGCGGCTTCGGTCACGCCTTCGCGGCGCACGCCGAGCATGTTGGCGATGACTTGCTGCGTGATGACCAGCTCGTTGGAGTTCATGCGATCGATGGCCAGCAGCAGCCAGCGGCACAGTTGCTTGTTCAGCGAGTGGTGGCGGTTGCAGGCAGCGGTCTGGGCGATCTGCGTCAGCACGGCTTGCACGTACAGCAACGTCACGCGTTGCAGCGCCGGAAGGTGGCCCAGTTCGGCGCGCAGTACGCGTGCCGGAATGCGGTAGGCAAAGCCCGGGCTGCGCACTTCCACGCGGCTAGGCATCGTGTCGCCGCCGGTGACCACCGGAATGCCTACGAGACCTTCATTGCCCACCGCTGCGAATTCCACCGTGGCGCCGTCTTCCAGCAGCGACAGCAGCGAGACCACGGACGTGGTGGGAAAGTACACATGGACAATGCGCTGGCCCGAATCCGTCAGGAGTTCCCCGGCACGCAGGCGCACCAGTTCGAAGTGGCGCGACAGCATGTCCCATTCGTGGCGCGGGAGTGCGTTGAGCAGATGATTGATGTGCAGGTCCGACCGATGCGTAATCATTTTCTTCCCTCCGTTTGACCCGGAAGCGACATCGGTACTCGCCGCAAGACAATACTTGCGAGACATGTGACCCGATTTCGCCGCTCCGCTTTGTACTCAGCTTTGTCGCTGGCGATTTCCCCGGCAGCCTTTCAGCCGCCACCCGTTTAACCCCGCCCAAGCTCTCGAACCATCCCGGTTCGCATTGCGTTGTTGACTGTATTAAGTGCCATGCAGCACAGAACTGACAGTAGGCAGACGGATAGGTCAGAGATTCATGCTTCGGTAGGTTGGATGTAGGCATTCCGGCGAAGCGGCGCCGCGCCGTGCCATCCGTCGGCATTGGCCGACAGGATGAGGCGGGCGTGCGCTGCCGCACCAGCCGTGGGCTGGCGGGCAATTTCGAAAAGGTTGAGATGCGCGCGAAAAGGTTTAGCCCGGATGGGCAGGTTGAGGCGTCAGCCGTCGTAGCCGACTGCGCGATCGGCGTTCAGCGCGGAAACCTCGCCCGAAGGGATGGCCCCGATACCCGCTGCGCCGCCTGCCTCATGCATCAGGCGGATACGGCGCGACGCGCCGGGGCCCAGGTGGAACCAGTCGGCCTCCGGCAGATACGCGTGATCCTCGATATGAACCCAGCGCGCGAACCGCTGCGCCGTGACCGTCAGCCACCAGACGCCATCCTCGCAGGCCACGCTGGCGCGCAGGCCCGGATCGCGCAGCGCATCGGCGCGGCGGTCGTGCAGGAACACAGACTGGCTGAGCAACGGGTTGCCTGTCTGGTCAGCGTCGCACAGCGTGGCCATGACCACGTCGTGCGCGGGCGCACCGAAGCGGTAGGCGTACGTGAAATCGAAGAAATGGTCGATCAGTTCGGCGGCCACCAATCGACGACTTTCACGCGGCGCCAGGGTCAGTGTCTGCGCAGACTCGGCCACCGTATGTTCGCCGTCGCGCAGGCAGCGCAGTTGCAGTTGCACCGTGCGCGCCGTTGCGGTCTCGTTGATCAGGTGCACATGCAGGCCGTTCAACCCCTCATCCGTCAGGATGACCTGCACCGGCTGCCAGACCTGCCGCAGCGCATGCCAGGCGGATTTCGGCCGCGCCTTCGCATCGACGATGCCCCATCCCGGCCCCGGCAGCAGATCCTGCAATTGCCAGACCAGTCCGCCCCGGCATGTGGAACCCGTACGCCGCCATTCGCCGAACACCTCGGTCATGATCTCCGCCACCACGGCGCGCGACAGCGCGAGGTAGCGGGCCGGACGCTCGTAGCGCAGGCGCGGCGGATCCACATCGAACAGCGCGCGCAGATAGAAATCGCGAATGTCCTCGAAATCCCACGCGGCGCCGGCGTCGCGCGGCACACGCGCCTTCCAGCGCGGATCGTGCAGCGGCTGCGACAACCCCGCTTCCGTCAACGTGCGGGCGCAGGGCACATTGGCAAAGGCCAGGCACTCGGACGTAAATCGCACGTTGGCGAGCCGCGCATCGGACAGTGGCCGCTGGTACGCGCCCACGCCGTAGTAATGCGACACCCCGGTATCGGGCTGGAACGGCCACGCGCCCTCGCTGGGCGAGTTGCGCACATAGATGGCACCCGGGCGATGCTCGGCCACCAATGCGGGAATCAGCGAATCGAACAGCGGCTGGCGCCACACGCCGCGCGATGCACCCATCATCGACGCCTGCTGCTCAGCCTCGCTGCCACCGCACAGCACGGCAAGGCTCGGATGCGCACGCGTCGACGTGAGCCATTGCGAGACTTCACGCCGTGCATCGTCGAGAAAGGCCGGGCTGGCGCTGGTCTCGCTGCCATAGTCGAAGTTGGCGAACATGAAGTCCTGCCAGACCATCAGCCCCAGCGCGTCGCACTGACGATAGAACGCTTCACCGGGATAGCACGTCACGCCGCTCACACGCACCATGTTCGCACCGGCATCGCGCGCCAGTTGCAGCCAGCGCGCCACGGCTTCATCGGAATCGGCAAGACCCGGCAGATCGTGGCTCGATACGCACGCGCCACGGCAGAACACCTGCTCGCCATTCACGCGCAAACCGAACGCGCCCGGCTCGCCTTCGCGGTCTTCGGTGATCGTGCGGAATCCCACGTTGCCGCATGCCAGCACTTGGGCACCGATGCTCGCATCCACGCGATACAGCGCGGGTTCGCCGTGCGTGTGCGGCCACCAGCGTTGCGCATCGGGCACGCGTAGCGTACCGGCCAGCGTGTGCGGATCGGTGCGGCGCAGCTCGCCATGCCAGATCGCCTGATCGGGGCCGATGGCCGAGAACGCACCGAGCGCCGGTGCGTTGCCCGGGAAATGCAATTGCAGCGCGACCACACCGTCGGTGCCATTCACGCTATCGATTTCACCCGACAACTCCGCACGCACGCCATGTGCGATGTCGGTGCCGACAGGATCGAGCAATTCGATATCGCGCCACGGTCCCACCGCATGCACGGGCGGGCACCAGCCGGGCATATGCCCGAGCAACGTGGTGCGCACCGCACGCAACGTGGGCGGCTGGATCATGCGCGGCTTCCAGCGCACGGGGCCGCGTTGCGTACGCAGCCACGGATGCATCGCGCGGAAACAGATATGCAGCACGTTCTCTTCACCGGCGAGCTCCACTTCTACCTGATGCGCCACGAACATATGACGCGTGGTCAGCACGTTCACGCCGTTGAGCCAGACCTCGGCAATCGTCGCCAGTCCATTGCAACGCAGCAGCCTGCGGCCGTTGCCGGAGAACTGCAGCCGATACCAGTAGTCGTGCTGGTGCAGCGGCGGCGGCAGCGTCTCGTCCCAGCGGCCTGCGGCGCGCAATGCCGTAGCCACCGTGCCCGGCACCGTGGCGGGCAGCCAGTGCCCGGTGTCCGACAGCTCGCCCGGATGCGCGGCAGCATTGGCGAACGTTTCCAGGAAGGTCCAGTCGCCTTCGAGCCGCGACGGCCCCACAGCAACACCTGGACGCAGCAACGGCAGCAGTGCCGGTTCCGGATCGCGCGCGGTCATGTGACGGTCTCCCCAAAGTGCGCTGCCAGTGCCGGCACCGTGCCTTGGTACGCGATTTCCAGTTGTTCCAGGCAGTCTTCGCAGGTATCGGGCTTATGGCTGATCACCGCACGCATCAGCCGGAACTGCATCACCATGGCTTCCGACGCCATCGTGTAGCAAGCCTCCGCCACGGAATCGGGCAGCGTCTGGCCGTTCATCACGAGCCACCTGACATAGCGGCCCAGCAACTCAAAGTTCGCGCCCAGTTGCCGCAGCACGCTCGCCGCGTAAATCTGGAAGTTGGGCTCGCCGCGCGTCATCAACTGCTCCAGATGCGTGGGGAACACCGCGCGGAACGCGGTAATCGGGTTCTCGCGCGGACGCCGCGCCAGATGCCCGCGCAGGATGTCGAGCGAGGCACGCAGCAGCTCGCCCGAAGTCAGCGCATCGAAGCGGCGGCGCACCACTTCCGCCTGCGGAAAGGTGGTCACACCCCACATCGTTTCGTGCGCCGGCGTGCGGAAGATCGCAAGGTAGTCATCGCCGCTGGCCGTGTGATAGCCATCGTGGTGGTAGTAGCCCACTGCGGTGGCCTCGGGCACCAGCACATCGATGGCGATGCAGGCGCGCGCATGCTGGCGGCGATACGTGCCCGGCAACTGCGGCAACTGGTAGTTGTCCACTTCCAGCAGCACCGCATTGCCGCGATTGGTTTGCGCGGCAACGTGCGCCTCCAGGCGCCCATACGTCGACAGCTCGTCCTTGACGATGCCGTAGAGCCGTTCCAGGTCGGCGGGCGGAATGTTCGACGACGTGAACTGGTCGCCCGCAAAATCGAGCGTGACGGTGAAAGGCAGTGCCGCGATAGGTTCGAAATCCCATCCGTGTAACAACTCGACCCAGAGGTCGATATGACGGTTGGCATGCGACCACACGGGGTTGCCTCCGTGCAACGCGTGCGCGCCGCCGCGCGTGCGTACTGCCTTGCCGTCACCGTACATTTACAGGTCTCCCAGCGTCTCGCGCACCGGTTGCGGCCACTTTGCGGGATCGAGTCCATGGTGCTTGAGCAGCGCCAGCACGAGCCGCTCGATACCGAACCCGACACAGCCCGTATGCGCCACGCCGCCATCGGCCAGGCCGATATGCCACAGCGCACCGAAGTGGTCCATGTGATAGTTGAAACTCATGCACGCCGTGGGACCGAGTCCGTCGTTGACCGGCACCAGCAGTTCGAACTTCAACTTCAGTTCGCGCTGGCTGTCGGCCACGATCTTGCCGCCACGTCCGAAGAATGGATCGTTGGCGACATCCACCTCCACCGGCAACTGCAGCGATTCGGCCAGCGCCTGGCCTCGCTCCATCCACAACTGCCGGAACGCCACGATGCGCTCGGGCGATCCCAGGCACACGTACTCGCGCTGACGGAACAACTGCATGCGCGTGGGCTCCAGCGACGGCTCGTGGCGGTAGCAGTAGGACAGCACGTCCACCACCTTGCCTTCCTCGGGCAGCGGGCCGCGCTTTGCCACGACCGGATAGATCGGATAGCACGCAGCCGGCGTCAGCACCACGCCCGTGGGCTGCTGCTGATCGGTCCAGTCTTCCTTGTCTTCGAGTCGTGCGAGCAGGCGGCGATGGCCGCGATCGTCGCCACAGAAACTGTGGATCGTGCCCGCGAGATTCGGAAAGCTCTTCAGGTACTCGCTCGTCTCGAAATCATGCTGGCCCATCGCGGGCGGAAAGCGCAGCACTTCGGCATGCTGGTCTGCGCCGATGCGCGTGATGGCCGCGTTCAGGCCATCGGCCACCGCTTCGAATACCGCGCTGCGGCCATACAGGCCCTTGACGCCAGCATCGATCAACAAGCCGGCGGCGAGTAGTTTGTCGAGATAGGTGGGCTCGGGTGCCGGCGCGATGGCCGATTCCGGCGCGCCGCCGCCCTGCGGGGTGTCAGTCAGTGCATGGGCATCCATCGATGACTCCTCAGGAACGGTCGGCCAGCAGCAGGTTGGCCGTGTTGGTCTGGATGCGATCGTTGTTGATCATCAGCGGCGCGGACCACAAATCGCGCAGGTGACGACCGAGGCTGAACGGCGTGCCATGCTTGTAACCCGCCATGCCGCAGACCAGCATCGCCTGCTGCACCACGTCGAGCGCCATCGTCGACATCGCGGTCTTGAGCCCGTTCATCTCTGCGGCCAGCGCAAACGCGGCGGATACCGATGCACCGGCATGGCGTGCACGCTGACGCTCCAGCGCCATATCCACGCGCGCTTCCATCATCTGCAACATGCTCACGGCCTCGGCCACGCGGGCGGCCGATGGGGGCAACTGGCCCGGGCGCGCACGCGCCTGGCCCTGGAAGAACGTCTTGGCACGCGACACCGCATCGCTCGAAATCCCCACCCAGAGCGCGCTCCACAGGATGTGCGAGACCGGCGTCATCGTGGCATCGGCAATCTCGCCGAACGGCACTGGCAGCACCTGGTCCACATGGCCGGTGGCTTCCAGCCGGAAGCCGTTGCTGCACGTGCCGCGCATGCCCAGCGTGTCCCACGTGTTCAGGCTCTGCAGCGTGTAGTCGGCTTTCAGCGCGCAGACCAGCACCTGATCCGATGGCGAGGCATCGGCATGACGCCGCGCGGTGATCAGGATGCCGTCCGCATGCGCGCCATACGAGATCGTCGGCGCCATCTTCAGCAGATGAAAGCGGTCGCCTTCCACGTTAACCGCGCAGCCACTGCTGCGCAGCGCACCGCCGATGGCTTCTTCCGACGTAGCGGATGCCAGCAGCAATTGCTCGTCGGCCACACGCGCCAGCAACTGTTGCTGCCACGCGCTGCCCGCACCGTGATCGAGCAGGCAGGCCACCTGGATCTGGTGCATCGCGTAGATCATGCCGGTGGACGCGCAATGCTCGCCCAGCGTGCGGCAGATCTCCGCCACCGTGGCCAGCGATGCGCCACTGCCGCCGTGCACGGCTGGCACCATCGCGCCGAGCAGACGCTTCTCGCGCAATACCGCGAACGCCTCGTGCGGGAAGCGCGCTTCATGGTCCACCGCATCGGCAAAGCGCCGCGCCACGTCGCCGGCTTCACGCGCCGCCGCGATCAGCGCATCGGTCGCCAGCGCGCCGTCGGGGTTAGCATGCGCCAACGCAACCTTGGGCGTGCTCATGCTGCCTCCTGCTGCTGGCGGATGGTCTCCACCGCTGCCGCGAGCGAATCCACGCTGCGGAAAAGCTGCCGGGTCAGCATCTGATCGGGGATCTCGATATCGAACGCGTTTTCCAGCGCCAGCATCACGTGCACGGTGGCCAGTGACGACAGCCCGGCGGCGTAGAGATCATCGTTGTCGGCCAGGGTGTCCAGCGGCACATCGAGCCGGGCCACTTCACCGAGGATATTGCGGATGGTTGCTTTCATGCGGCGTCTCCCAATTCTTGTTGGACGGGCTCCATTCCAGGGCTTTTGCGCGTCCGGCTCGGTGCGATGTCGCACCAATACCGCGCGCTGTTGCTGGCGTGCCGCTCAGAAAGCGGACGCGCCTGTCCAGCCGTGCAGCGCCGTGCGCACGATGATCCGGAGGTCGAGCTGGAACGACCAGTGCTGGATGTAATAGATGTCGAACTCGATACGCTTGCGCATCTTCTCGATCGTGTCGGTCTGCCCGCGCAGTCCGTTGATCTGGGCCCAGCCCGTGATCCCCGGCTTGACGCGGTGGCGCAGCATGTAGCGATCGATCAGTTCCTTGTAGATCTCGTTGTGTTCCATCGCATGCGGACGCGGCCCCACCACCGACATCTCGCCGCGCAGCACGTTGAAGAATTGCGGCAGTTCGTCCAGGCTGGTGCGGCGCAGGAAGGCGCCGATGCGCGTCACGCGCGGGTCGCCCCGCGTGGCCTGCGTGACGCCGGTATCGGCATGCATGCGCATGGTGCGGAACTTGTAGACGTGGAACGGGTGCCCGTCGATACCCAGACGCTGCTGGCGGAACAGCACCGGGCCGTGCGACGACAACTTGACCATCACCGCAATGGTAAGCAGCAGCGGACTCAGTGCCAGGATCACGCCTGCGGCAAACGCGCGGTCGAAGCTGGCCTTCATCAACCCCGTGATGCCCGATACCGGCGGCGCGTTCAGGTCGATGACCGGCAAACCCATGAAGTCCGTGAAGCGATGGCCAAGCAGTTCCACCGACGACACATCGGGCACCCAGCGGATATCGATCAGGTCATTGCGGAAGCGGCGCACCACTTCGGAGAGGTCGCGGCACGCGGCCATAGGCAGCGTGAGCCAGATCTCGCGCACGCCCTGGCTGGTGACGAACGCGTTGACTTCTTCCACCGTGCGCAGCGTGGTCACGCCATTGGGTATGCCCTGGCTGGTTTCATCGAAGATGCCCACCACGCGGTAGCCGGCCGTGCGGATGCGTTGCACGCGCAGGAACATCTCGCGGCCTAGCGGTCCGTAGCCGAAGATCACCACGCGCTTGGCGTTGATACCCTGCTCGCGGACGTTGCCGAGCATGCGGAACATCAACGCGCGCGACGCCAGCAGCGCCAGCGCCGTGCTGATGAACCATCCCATCGACCACACGCGCGAGACCGCCGCAATCTGATGAATCAGGAATGCGCCCAGCAGCCCGGCGAAGAACACCGTGGCCCACGCCGAGCAGATACGCAGTGCCAGTACCGCGAGACTGCGGCCGCGCCACGATTCGTAGATGCCGAAGCCGGGAAACACCACGAGTGCGCCGATGGCGCAGAGCATGGTCAGGAACCCGTTGACGGGCGCCGCCTCGCGGATGCCTCCGGGAAAATAGAGCGCACCCATGGCGATGCCGGCCACGCCGATCACCACGGCATCCGACAACCTGTAGAGATAGTGAAGCGCGCTATGCCGCTCCGCGGCGACGTTCCAGTTCGATGCCATGACTGCCCCATGCCCAATACGACCCGTATGAAAAAACGCTCCGGATCATGGTTGCGCAGGGGCTGCGCGGCAGTCTGTGGGGGGGCGCACACAGGTGCGCCGGGCGGATTCCGGCTAGGCGGGACAGCGTGCGGTGGCGCACCGGGCGTGGGGTGCAGCCCCGCCCCGGTCATCCACGTGGCGATTCATTTCGTCTCGATGGCGGTCTCCCGCAGTATCTCCGGCAGCACCTGCGCGGCACGTGGTGCAAGGCGGCAGCGCACTCCACTCGCCCCGATTGAACGGACGATCCCGTCCCGAGAGGAACAGTGCGAGGTCCGTCACCAGCCCGTGCGTGGTGCCGGTCATGTGCGAGACCGGCAGCAGCGGCATCGACACCAGTACCACGCACGCCAGCGTCATCGTCATCGGTCCATGCGGCACCCCATGGCGCATGATGAACGGCAGGCTGACGCAGAAGCCCAGGGCCAGGCCACTGATCACCTCCGAAGGCGAATGCGCATGCAGCGCCAGGCGCGACACGCCCACCGCCAGCGCCAGGACCACGCCAGCGGCGGCCGCTACCAGACTCAGTCCCGGCCGGCTGACGGGCATCGCCAGGTACAGCAGCACGGGCAGGATCGACGCCGCCATCATCGAATGGCCGGAGAAACCCGTGAAGTCCATGGCTTCGCTGCCTACGCCCCATCCCATGAACGCCACCTTCGACGCCAGCACCAGAGCGGCAGTCAGCGAGAACGCCAGCAGCCAGTGCCACGCCATGCGCGTGGCCCCGCGCCATCGCAGCCATGCGTAGAGAAAAATCGCACACGGCAGCAGGAAGGTGGACTCGCCGAAGAAGGTAATCAGATGCCAGCGGCTCATGGGTACGTGCGATGCGATATGCGATGTAGGGATCGATGCAACGTGCGGTTGGACGGGCGGCGCCGGCTTCGGTTCGACGCTACGCGCATCGTTCCGTGGGATGCCAGACGCAAGCTCTGCACCATGGTGCAGAGCCGCATAGGGGCAGCGTAGCACTGCGCGGCTCCGCCTGTCATGGAAGTCTCCCTCCCGAAGCATGAGTCCGCGCGACCCGCCTGCACCGGACTCCACACGCCTGTTATCCCCGAACAAGCCCGATAACACTGGGGCCAGCGGCTGCCAGAACCGTGCAGATGCAGGGATGAGAGGCCCCATCGGCATGCGTCTTCTGGTTGATACAGTCTGCCGCCGCGATTCGTTATGGTCACAGTAACGGCTGCTCACCACGTGGGCGGCCGTTTCAAAGCCCGCATGGTCCCCCGGTCGGCGGGCTTCTTTTTTGGAAGGGCCGATCGTGATGGCGTCGAATGCGGGTGAGGGGAACGATGCAGACGCGCTTTTTCCACGCTATCGTCGCGACAGTGCCACGAACAGTGCGCGCGCCGTTTCCAGATGCCGGCTGGCTTCCGCTTCCCCGATCGCGCGCGCGGCCACGATGGCGGCGGCTTCGGAGGGATGATGCCGCCCGTGCAGCTCGCCCCGATACAACAACGGCCCGCCAATGACGGCGAGCCGGATCTCATAGCAACATGCCCACTTGTCCCGGCCCTCGCGCACGGCAAACCCGTGGACGACCAGGATATCCAGACTGCGTTCCATACGACCCCCTGCATCACGCGGGCGGCCGGCCTCGGATGGGCGCCAGCTTCTGTCCGCGATTACATCCAGCATAGTCCTACAGGCGCCAACCGAAACTCATCCGATCGCAGTAGATCCGTCGGCATGCAAGCGGGGCGCATGGTTGAAGCTCATCCCTTCCGGTGCGCACCCTTCCTGCACACGCGGCGGATGCACCGCGCGCAGCAGAGACAGCGCGCTGCGGGGGAAACATTGCCCACCGGCCCACACCAGCGTGGCCGCCGCGCAGACCAGTTCCACCGGCGCGGGCACAGCCAGGCAGCCGCTGGCGCCGAGCAGCGCGGCATGTGCCATCAGCCTTGCATCAAGCGAATCGGACAGCACGAGCCAGCGGCGCGGCGCCAGGCGCTCCCGCACGCGGTCGAGCAGCTTGCAGGGATCGCCTTCCACGCCGCTGCAGTCCACCAATGCCATCTCCACCGATTGTTCGGGCAGCGGCTCGGACTGGTCGGGGTTGTCGATCGATTGCGCGCGGGCGCCGTCAGGCATGCCGTCGAGCAGCCAGTCGGGGCCGTGCCATCGCACGGGCGTGGGGATGTCCTGCGCTTCCATGCGACGCGCAAGGATGCGGCACATCATTTCGTTGCTGGCGATCAGGTAGGTCGTCATCGGGAAGCCATCCGCGCATCGAGCGCGTGGGTCCGCCAAGGTGGGGTACACCGTGCGGGCAGCCCTGGGTAAGGGCATCGAACGCTGTTGGAAACGTGGCGCGGAAGGGGACTTCGATCATTGCGGCAACCCCATGCGCCGGACCTGTTCTACAAGCTAGCCACAATGGCCGGTCACCGCCTCATGCTTTTGGATGAGTGCGGGCCGGCGTATGGCGTAGAGGAGCGGGAGGTGTCGGTCAGGCGGCCTCACATGCCTCCCGCGCAGTCAGCGACGACATCGCGATATGCGTGGGCTGCACGGGCGTGGGGCCGGCCCAGTTCAACGTGGCGCCGCGCTGCAGGGCCACGTACACCGCCTCGCCCTTGTTGCGCACATGCAGACGCTGGTAGAGCGTGCAGGCATGCGTCTTGGCCGTGGCCACGGAGATATTCAGCAGGCGGCTGACCGTCTTGATCGGATAGCCACGTGCCAGCAGGGCCAGCACTTCGTACTGGCGCTCCGTGATATTGAGCAGGTGCGAGCCGGCGGCAGGCGTTTCATGCGTGGTCACCGGCGCGGCAACGTGCGTGCTGACACCCGGCAAGTCCACCGGCACGCTATGCAAAGGCACCACGATGGGGGCTGCGGCGTGGCGGGTTGCCAATGACTCCGCCTGGCGCGCCGGCGGCAACTGCGACGGGAAGCATTCCCCACCGGCCAGCACCAGCCGGATCGCGGCTTCGAGCGCATCCGCCGAGCAGGTCTTGGCCAGCAGGCCGCGCACGGCCTCGGGCAGGCCAGTATCCGGCAGCGGTGCCGGCACATGTTCGGCCAGCACCAGCACGCGCAGCGGTTGCAGGCGCGTGCAGAGATCGCCCAGCATCTGCCAGCCCTGCGCGGCATCGGTCGGCAAACCGAAGATCAGCAGGTCGGCGTGGTGGGTCCAGGGGTCGGGTTCGTGCAGGCTGCCCGGATCGAGATCGACGAGATCGCCGGGAACATGCGCCTGCGCCAACAGGTGGCGTAATCCAAGGCGAAGCAGTGGATGTGGCTCGAGCAAGAGGATGGTGGCCATGGCCGTTCACTTCTTATTGGCGCGTCGCCGGGTTCGCACTGCCCCTGCGGCACGCTGGTTGGACGTGATCCGCTTTTGGCGCGGCTTCACTTCCATACGATCCCCATCGCCTCCCGAGCTTCGCAGCGCCCCGTCCTGGCTCGCTTGCTACGCCCTCCCTCGGAGAATGTTGGATCGCCCCGTTTGCGTATGTAACGCATTAGATGCTTCTAAATTCAGATTCAAATTAAATTGAATTCTGATGTTCAGCATAGGAATGTCGCTGATCGAATGCAAGTTGATGTTGCAGTGCGGCGGGTTTTCCCTTGGTTGTATGGCAACTGCACCTTGGAGATATGACAAATGACCCGCCAGGCCCGAACGATCGTTCGATTCACTGGAAAGTGATCCGGAAATCGCTATGTTGCAGCGCACTAAAGACTGCGCGAATTTCGCCGTCAATGCGTCGGCAATCCTCCTGCCCAAATCCGGGCCAACCTGAGAGAAGAGTTCAACACATGCTTTCCTCGCTCCGCGCGCGCATCGTGGCCCTATCCGTGGCCATCGTGATCGCAGCGCTTGCTGCCAACGCCTTGGTCAACCAGCTAGTGGCACGTGCCTATAACGACGAAGCCATCGACAACAACCTGGCCGCCGTGCAGACCGGTCATGTGGACGCCATTGCCGAATGGGTGGCCAGCCATACCCAGATGATCCAGTCGCTGCAGGATGCTGCGCTTCAGGACGATCCCATTCCTTCGCTGCGTCTGGTGTCCAACGCCGGCGGCTTCATCAAGACCTATGTTGGCTACGCCGACAAGAGCCACCGCTTCTCCGACGCCGCCGGTCTCAAGCCCGACTACGACCCCACCGCCCGCCCCTGGTACAAACAGGCCGTGGCCGCCGGCAAGCCGATCGTGACCCCGCCATATATTGCGGCGAGCAGCGGCAAGCTGGTGGTGACGTTTGCGGTACCTGTCGTACGCGATGGCGTCGTGAAGGGGGTGATCGGCGGCGACGTGGCAATGGATGCCGTGACGGCAAATGTCCGTTCGATCCATCCCACGCCGAACAGCTTTGGACTGCTGGTGGCACGCAGCGGCCAGATCGTGGCGCATCTCGACGACAAGCTGACGCTAAAGCCCGTTTCCGATCTGGTGCCTGCGCTCGACGGCGAGAAGCTGGGCGCGCTGGTATCGGCCACGGAGCCTGCTGAAGTAAAGGTGGCGGGTGCCGCAAAGCTGCTGCGCGGCCGCGAGATTCCGGGCACTGACTGGGTGGCCGTGATCGCGCTGGACAAGGCCGAGGCCACGGCCGGCATGCGATCGGTGCTGATTGCCTCGCTGATCTCGCTGGTGATCGTGGCGTGCGCCGCCGCGCTCATCGTGGCCGGCGTGACGGCGGTATCGTTCCGCCGCCTGTCGGGCATTCGCGATGCCATGATCGCCATCGGCTCGGGCGATGGTGACCTGACCAAGCGGCTTGCTGCGGAAGGCACCGATGAAGTCGCGCAGATTGCACGCGCCTTCAATGCCTTCGCCGACAAGCTCGTCCACGTGATGCGCCAGATCCGCGACGCGAGCGAATCGGTACACGTCGCTGCAAATGAGATTGCGGAAGGCAACGCCGACCTGTCGCGTCGCACCGAATCCGCCGCCGCCAGCCTGGAGCAGACGGCTGCATCGATGGAGGAAATTACCGCCACCGTTGGCCAGTCGGAATCGTCGGCCCGCCAGGCGGACGATTCCGTCACGCGCGCGCAGCAGGTGGCCACCGATGGCGGCACGTCAATCGAAAACGCCATCGTCACGATGGGCGACATCGAGCGCGCCGCCGTCAAGGTCTCGGACATCATCGGCGTGATCGAAGGCATCGCCTTCCAGACCAACATCCTGGCCCTGAACGCTGCCGTGGAAGCCGCCCGCGCAGGCGAACAGGGACGCGGCTTCGCCGTGGTGGCCGGCGAGGTGCGCGGACTGGCCCAACGCAGTTCCCAGGCCGCCAAGGAAATCAAGACACTGATCGAATCGACGGTCAGCAGCGTCAACGCGGGTTCCGGCCAGGTACGCCTGAGCGGCGAAACCATGCGCGAGATCGTCGGCAACGTCGGCCGCGTCACCCAGATCATCGGCGAAATTTCCCAGGCCGCCCGCGAACAGACGCGCGGCATCCAGGAAGTGAACGTCGCCGTCAGCCAGCTCGACCAGATGGTGCAGCAGAACGCGGCGCTGGTAGAGCAATCGACAGCAGCAGCGGCAGCGCTGCAAGGGCAGGCTTCGACGCTGGCGGGCGTGGTGAGGACGTTCAGGCTGGAGTGATCGAGCAGTTTGCGAAACTCTGCCGGTTCGCTCCCCTCTCCCGCTCGCGGGAGAGGGGAGAACACCACGGGTCGATCGAACCGGCGGCGTGCAGGACACCTGATTTTCGGAAATTTTCTATATCTGCCGTTACCAGTCTTAAGCAGTATGTTAGGCGCCCGACCCAGAGTGCCCAACTATTCCTCAAGATGACGACCGATCGGAAGTATCCATTTTTCGAGAAGGGCTTACTGTTACCGCGCTGGAAGTTGAAAAAGGAACCAGCTCACTGCATGGCAGTAGACGCAAAGGAATACTGTCTTGCGACGGATCGCTTACCACCAGCACTTCGCGATCAACCGCCAGCTCCCTCGGCACCCAAAAAGCCGCCCAAATCGAAGCGACCATTCAAAAGCCTGATCGAAGTCCTTCTCGACTTCAAAGAATGGCTGGACACACCCGCACCACCCAAGCCTCGGCCCCGACCCAAGGCCGTGCCGACACCAAGGCCGAAGGCAACACCAACGGCGCGGCCCTCGAAGAAGCCGGAGGTCAAGCCATTCGACCTGCTTGATGTTCCGGACGCCATGGACCGCATACATTGGCCCATGTCGGCCAAGGTCATACGAAAGTGGTTCGCTGGGGAACTGAACTACTGCACAACAATTGCGGGGGCTGCACATGGCATCAGCCAGAACGGCAGGCCATTCCCCCCGAGCATGATCGATACAACAATGTTCTCGCTGGACTGGATACTGCAATATCCACGCGCCCGCGCTGCGCTTGAGGACCTGATCAACTACAGGATCTTTTCATCCTCCGCAAAACGAGTCCTCGCTTCCAAATTCAAAGACAAAGAGACTTCCCCATATTTTCGTGATGGCTGGCGGGACTGCGAGGGCGACTTGCATCGATTTCATGCAACGTATCAATTTCAGTTTGCACGAGTTGACACGGATGTCGCGGATAAATTCGCGATGCTCTTGCGAGGGGCAGCGCTGCCAAACGGCATATTCATGGATGATCTATATGGATCCCTGGGTGCATTCGCATTCTACGCGTCCATCGGTGAGCACTATTTCTATTCGCGTGGTGCTCATGGAGGCCGACTGGAGATCCATAGTGCATATCTATACATGCGCGATGTATTTACGTTCTTTGATAGGGACGCCGATACGCAGTACTTAGGGCATTGGAATAAGACGGGCTTCATCATTCCTATGCGAATAGCGATGGCGCATCACATCACGAACAGCGATTGGCTTATGTTTCCTGTTGCGCGAAACGGGGCCATATCAACTGCCGAAGTTTATTATCCGATTTGCAATCGAGACTACAGAAACTGGCAGTTCAAACACAAGCAAGGAGGTGATTTGATACTGTATTCAAATAAAAAGCTCATCAAGTTGTCAGAGCCTATTGTTGTTGAGGTTTGATCTAATGAAAAAGTGGAAAGCATGGAAGAATATTCTTGGAGCTGTGCTTTTGCTCGGTGGCGCCTGGTACCTTTGCGTCTACGGCTACGGCGCTCTTCTGCGGTCGAAAGCGACGCACTGCGAACGTGAAACGCATGGGAAGTACATTGCCGAACGTTGTGCGCTGCAGCCCGAGTTTTGGGTGATATTCCGCTTATACGACGCGCAGAGCAACGAGTTGCTTGCAGAGCGTACCTATGATGATCCGACCTTTTCCTCGCCCATTTGGGAGGATGGCCATGTAGCCTATGACGTCAGCCCACAGAACGGTGATGGAATTTTGACATTGCCACCCTCATGGCTGGATAAATGGCGATCCAAATTGCCGTAGAAGTCCGCAGCGTGTCTAACTGGACGCCGCGATTCTGTGAGGATGGTTTTGCTCCCCGCTCGCGGGAGAGGGGAGAAAACCAACAACATTTCGATAGACCTACACCACCCACCAATACCGCGTGATATGAAAGAACACCGGCGCGGCGAACACCACCGAGTCCAGCCGATCCAGCATGCCACCGTGGCCTTCGATCATATGGCCCCAGTCCTTGATACCGCGGTCGCGTTTGATGGCTGACATGACCAGACCGCCGAGGAAGCCCATCAGCGCGATCACCAGTGCCACGGCGCCGGCCTTGAGCGGCGAGCCGTACGGTGTGATCCACCACAGCGCGGCGCCCAGTGCTGTTGCGCTCAGCACGCCGCCGATAAAGCCCTCCACGGTCTTCGATGGCGATAGCTGCGGCGCGATCTTGCGTTTGCCGAGGATCTTGCCCCAGACGTACTGCAGCACATCACTGCCCTGCACCACGATCACCAGGAACGCGATCAGCAGCAGGTTGCGATCCTCGAATCCTTCGATGGGCAGCGTGAGCAGCGCAGGCACGTGCGAGATGCAGAACACGCAGATCATCACCGCCCATTGCACACCGGCACATCGCTCCAGGAACCGTGTCGTTTCCGACGACAGCGCCGAGAGAATCGGCAGGAACAAGAACGCGTAGACCGGGATGAAGATCGAGAACAGTCCGTACCAGCCCGTGTACACCAGCACGTACTGCACCGGCAGGAAGAAGAAGAACGCGGCGACGATGGCGCGATGATCGCCACGGCGCGTGGTGGTGATTGTCACGAACTCGCGCAGCGCGTAGAACGACAGCAGCGCGAACAGCACCACGATGGCGCCGCGCCCCATGGCGAACACCACACCGAGGATGCCGATCATCCACCACCATGCGTTGATGCGCGATGTCAGGTTGTCGATCACGCCGTGTGGCTGCCCCTTTGCCACGCGCCAGCGCAGCACCGTTGCCACCACGGAGGCCAGGATCAGCACGCAGAAGGCGCCGGCAAACAGCAATTGGGTTTCGCGAATCATGTTCAGGGCTGGCATGTTCAATCGAGTTCCGGTGCAACAGACAGCAGGCCCGCACGGGCCCGTGCGAGAAACGCTTCCTTGGTTTCGTCCGCCTCGATCTGCAGCGGCGTGCCGAACGTCACCGTGCAGAGCAACGGCACGGGCACGATCTCGCCTTTCGGCATCACGCGGTTCAGATTGTCGATCCACACCGGCACGAACTCCACCTCCCCCGCCGGGCAACTGCGCGCAAGGTGATACAGCCCGCTCTTGAACGGCAGCAAACGTTCCTCCGTGGTGTTGCGCGTGCCTTCCGGAAACAGGATCAGCGATGCGCCATCGGCCAGCACTTGCGTCATCTGCGCCACGGGGTCCGGCGCCACGCCATCGCGCGCACCCGAGCGGTCGATCAGCAACGCGTTGAACACGTCGCGGCCGATAAACCGGCGCAGCGGCGACTTGAGCCAGTAGTCGGCGCCGGCCACGGGACGCGTCACGGTACGCAGATCGGGCGGCAGGCTGCCCCATATCAATACGAAGTCGCCGTGGCTACTGTGATTCGCGAAATACACACGTTGCCGCGCCATCGGCACCGTGCCATTCCAGCGTGCCTGCATGCCCGTGAGCAGTCGCGCAAACCCGATGATCGCGCGAGCAACGATTCTTGCCGTCCAGTTCATTCGATGTCCTATCTCAGCAGCAGGATGGCGATGGCGATGAGCCCTTGCACGGCCATCAACGCCGCCGCGATTTTCAGAAAGCGCGTCGCGCCGCGCGCCCGGTCTGCCATCGGCCGGCCTGCGCGTGCGGCAGGCATCCAGCCAAGCGTGGTCAACGCGGCGTCGAGGTCAGCCAGTTCCGCTGCATGCGTCGAAGCGAGTGCCTTGAACAACGTTCGATCGATTTCCACACGCACCAGCAGCCAGAGTTGCACCGCAGCCACCAGCGCGGCCATGCCACCGGCCACCTGCCAGAAGACGCCCGCCGAAGCCATGATGCCCGCCAGCGTTACGTTGAGCAGCGCCAGCACAAGCGCCGCGATATTGAGTCGTGCCGCGGCACGCAGCGCACCCGCCGTGGCGTGGGCAAGCCATCGCGCGGTATCGTCTTCCCTCATGCAACCTCCTCGTCGATATAACGCTGTAGCGCGGCAACACTGGCCGGCCCCAGCACCACGGGCCGTGACGCACGTAGTATCGACAACACCTGCTGGACATCGATGATCCGCCGATGCCGCGCGAGCCAGCACGCCACCACCAGTGCACTGCGCGAATAGCCGAGCGCACAACAGACCAGCACCGTGCGGCCTTGCTCATGCCACTGCTCGATCTGCGTCACGGCATCGCGCAGTTGCGCAGGCGACGGAACGGTCAGGTCGAGCACCGGAACGCAGCGATAGGCTGGCGTATGCGCGAGACGCGGAAACTCCGCAGTCAGGTCGAGCAGCGCATCGGCGTGCGCCTGTGCCACTTCATACTGTGTGGGCAAGCGTCCGATCCACACGCGATCCGCGACATGGCTCACGGCATCGTGATGACGCGTCCACCAGCGCGAGTTCAGGAAGGCGCCGCCAAGATACGGTGCGAGCGTCCACCACGCCGCCATCTTCATCGATCCATCGGTACCCTTGCCAAACGCATCGGCCCGTCCTGTGCGATACACCAGCGCCACGCACGCGAGCGACAGCGCCACCCATGCCAGCACCAGCCACGCGGTCACCGACCATGCCAGTGCGATCAGCGAAAGAACCCCGGCGCCCAACGCACCCACGCCATAGCGTCGAGCAAGGCTACGTGCGCGCGCATCGGGCTTCGACGCCGCCACGGCGATTCGCACCCCGCTCACTTCCGCCTGCGCCAGCATCGCAGGCAACGGAAATGCGAACACGCACAACCAACCCACGAGCCAGCCGGTGGGCACATCGATCAGATGGTGTTGATACGTGGTGAGCACCGAAACTCCGATCAGTGCGAACCACCCATGCAGCAACCAGCGCCAGCGCGCGGACAGATGCATCGCATAGGCCACCCACAGCACGACCAGCAGACTGATATGCAGCGACGGCGCCTGATTGAATGGCTTGTCGAACTCTCCGAGCAGCGCGAAGAGTTGGCCCGGCAAGCCATCGACGACAGGCCGCTCGAACGAGAAGCGCAGCGGAAACGCGATAAAGCACGTCACCGATATCACTTGCGCCAGCAGCAGACGCTTGACGTGCACGATCAGTCCGGCGCGCGTCTGCCAGAGAAAGAACGATATGCCATACAGCAGGTCGATCGACCAGTAGGGAACGATCGTCCATGGCACGAACGGGATGTGGCGCTCCCACGCGTAGTGGAAGACCGCCACCTCTGCGCGCTGGCTCGCCACCCACGTGGCGAAGTTGTAGCTGGAGAAGAACAGCACCGCCATGCCGGCCAGCAGCAGGAGGGCGAGCTTCCACGGCCGGCCTTCGGTCGTGGCTGCGGCATCCGCTGCGGCCATGCGATCCGGCGACGTCACGCGCGGTCCTCTACGCGACGCGCAAGGCTGACCGTGAAGATGCCCCAGCGATCCACGCGTTGCGCAATCTTCTCGAATCCTGCTTCACGCACCAGCTGATCCATCTCGGCTTGCGAGCGGCGGCGCATGACCCAGGCCGACCCCGCGCGATGACTGGTCAGTGCGCGCGCAATGAACTCAAGTTGCGGATGCCACGGCTGGCCCGTGTACACGAGATAGCCGCCGGGTTGCACCGCGCGTCCGAGTCCGCCGAGCGAGCGCGCAATCATGTCGTTGTCACCGAATAGCTCATAGAGACCCGAGACGATGGCGAGCGTCGGTGCGGGATCGAGCGCGGCGAGGTCATCGCCATCGAACGCATCGCCCTTGCGGAATTGCGCAACATGCTCCAGCCCCTTCGCGCGGATCAGCGCCTGGCCCTGCTTCACATTGATGTCGCTGTAGTCGCGCAGCAGGATCGATGCCACGCTCGCCCCATTGAGCCGCGCCTTCTGCGACGCCAATGCCTCCAGCACATAGCGGCCATGACCGGCCGCGATATCGACGATGCGCACCGGCACGCCCACAGCTACCAGCCGCGCCATGGCCTCGCCGATCAGCTCCTCCACATGCACCTTGCGCTGGCGGATACCCTGCCAGCCGATGGCATCCAGATAGTTGCGGTCGGCCAGCTTGCCGATACCGAAACGGCCCGCTGGCGTGTTGCGATACACATAGTCGAGTGTCGAGCCCGAATCGAAACCCGTGGCATGGCCCAGGCGCACGCCTTCGGACATCATCCCGCCCAGCCGCAGGCTCGCGCGGGTGAGCGCCCAGTACAGCGCGGCCGGGCTGCCCGGCGGCAGTGGCTGGGCCAGGCGGTCCGCCTCGTCGCGGAACGCGCCCTGGCGATCCGCATGCCGCAACGAGACCGATGGCGATGGCGTATCGAATTCGCGCACGATGAAGTGGCGCGCGGCATCCACGGCCTTCGCGCGGTCGCGTTCACCGAGCGTGTCGTGATAGAAGCCGTCGAGCACCACCTTCTGCTTCACGCGTGAGCCAAGGCGTTCGAAGAAAGCATCCTGCGGGCCGCGATGCACCACCCAGTCGGCACCGGAGATCAGCAGTTGCGTCGGGACGGTGATCGCCGCAGCGTCGGCCACGATGCGTTCGGCGGTCTCGTAGAGATCCAGCAGGATGTTCACCGCGATGGGTCGCGTGATCAGCGGATCGGTCTCGTAGCTCGCAATGCGCGCGGGGTCGTGCGTCAGGAATTTCGCCTTCACATAACTGTTGACGAAGAACTTGCCGCGCAGCTTGTGCATCAGCTTCAACCCGGGCCGCGCGAATGGCACGTACAGCTTGACCTTGAAGGCAGGCGATGCCACGACAAGGCAGCGGATCTGCGGCGCGTAGTCATGCACCCATGTGGTGGCCAGCACGGCGCCCACGCTCTGCGCCACCACGGCCATGTCCCGCACGGCAATGCCATGCGTGGCGACGATGTGATCGACAAAGGTCTGGATATCGCGCACGGACGTGGCGAGGCTCGGGCTGTAGCCGCGCTCGCCCGGCGATCTGCCATGGCCGCGCGCATCCCACGCAAAGAACGCGTGATCCGGCAGGTTGAATTCGTCTACCAGATGCGCGACACGTCCCGAGTGCTCATGGCCGCGATGAAACAGCAGCACGGCGCCACGCGGTGTGGACGATTGCGCAGGCCAGTACCGATAGAACAGCGTCTGGCCATCGTGGGTATCAAACTGGGATTCGATCGGGGTACGCGGCATGGGCTGACTCCATGGTCGGTGATGTCGCGACTGCGTTAAGTTCGGTGCCGCGCTCAGCGCGCGGCGTTGGCTTGCGCTTCCTGCACGCCGCGCTGTACGCGCCGCACGATGGTCAGGATCGACAGCAGGCAAAGCGCCACCCAGATCCAGTGGCCATACGCGCCGGGCCCGAAGCCGAGTCCGAGCCATAGGCCCAGCGCACCGAGCACCAGCGCGCGGTCGCTCTTGCCGAGCGGGCCGTCATAGCGGCGACTCGCCCCGGCCAAGGGACCGATCAGTCCGGCGCACTCGACCACGACGGCAAGGATGGCGAATGGCACCACCACCGTACCGAAGGGCAGCACAAAGGGAATGACGAGCGCGAGGTCCGAAACGATATCGCCCAGCTCGTTGAGGTAGGCACCCAGCGCGCTCTGCTGGCCATGTTCGCGCGCGAGCATGCCGTCAATCGCGTTCAGTGCCATGCGCACAAAGAGCCAGAGCGGCATCAGCAGGAAGATGCCGGGGAGCCATATCAACGCCCCCACCATGCCTGCCACGACGATCGAGCCCAGGGCAGCCACCGTGGTGACCTGATTGGCGGTCACGCCGCGATCGGCCAGCCGCTGGACCAGCGGCCGCAGCCATGCTTGGAATTTTGGTTTGATCTGATAGAGCGTCAATGCCTTCTCCCCTCGCCGGTATGCCGCGCGTGATTGCCGCGTCTGGCGGGGATGCTATCGGGGTCGTCTCGTTGTGTAAATAACGTCACAACGCCGCTTGCCCCAAATCAAACGCGTCCATCGATACCACGTATACCGGGGTCGCTGACGCTTGGCGCATCTATTCAGAAGATAACTATTTCCACCTCCCGAAAAGGACCCAAAAGTCTTCCGGCGAATGATCTGAATTTCGAGGTCTGCTTCGCGTGAAGGCGCACATTGTGGCGATGTGCGGCGCAGGGGTGCAACGCGTATACCTCGTATACGTATACGCTCAACGCGTTTCCATCCCGCTTCCGACCACGACGCGAAGGCGTCCTGATCCCCCTCGCCGCAACGCAAAGCGTACTCACTGCTGCGTATGTTTTTCCTTTTAAATCAATGACGCAGAAACAGAGATGAAAAACGGCGTTTGGCGGGAATCAAGCGCCGCAAACGTGTGAATACGCGGTGGCAGAGCGATTGGGGATTTCGAGGGGGACGGCCGCGCAAACTGCGCTTCCGGTCCGCCAGGATCGGCCGGAAGCGTATGAGGCATTCGTGAGGTGCATTGTGGGATGAATGAAGGGGATCATCAGCGGCGCCTCGACATTCGTTCTATCGATTGCGCCGATACCGGCTTGACACCCCGTCCGCGCCCCATCCATCCTCATCCCATCAGCTTTTCCATCGTGATGGGCAGTTCGCGGATGCGTTTGCCCGTGGCGTGGAACACCGCGTTGGCCACGGCTGCCGCAAACCCGGTGATGCCGATCTCGCCGATGCCACGCGCGCCAAACTCGTTGAACTCCAGATCGGGATAGTCGAGCAGGATCACGTCGATCTCGGGCTGGTCGGCGTGCACCGGCATCACATACTCGGCGTAATTGTTGTTGCCGGGCATGCCGTTACGCTCGTCGTACTCGGTGGCTTCGAACAATGCCATCCCCACGCCCATGACGATGGCGCCCTCCACCTGGTTGCGTGCGGTCAGCGGATTGATGACGCGGCCCACATCGATGGCGCTCACCACGCGTGACACCCGGATGCGGGAGATGCCGGGGTCCCAGCGCACCTCCACGAAATGGACACCGAATGACATGTAGGAGAGCTTGTCGGAATTCGGCGCGCCATTCGAATGCGCGAAGCCATCGGCGCTGGCAAACCGCTGCACGTCGAGCACTTCGACGTAGTCCACGCTGCGTGTGCCATCGGTCAGCTTGCCGCCCTCCATCTTCAGACTCTCGGGCTTGGCGCCCGCAAATACGCCGCCTTCCTGCGTGGCGTAGGCGGATAGCTCCGCGATGGCGTTGCGCGTGGCTTCGGCCACGGCGGGCAACACGCTTGCGGTGGCCCACGAACCGCCTGCAACCGGTGCCGCAGGCGATGACGAATCGCCAATCTTCACATCGATCTTCTCGAATGGCAGACCGGCCAACTGGCTGACGGTCTGCGCCATGATCGTGTACATGCCGGTGCCGATGTCCTGCACCGCGGAAGTGACCTCGACCGTGCCATCGGCAAGAAAGCGCACACGCGCTTCCGCCGGCGTGCGCCACGCATCCCAGTTGCACACCGCCATGCCGTAGCCGATCACTTCGTCGCCATCGGTCATCGACCCCGGTTGTGGATGGCGTCGATCCCAGCCGAACTTTGCCGCACCCTGCTCGATAGCCTCGCGCAGATGGTTGCTCGACCATGGCAGGTCGTTACCTTCGTCGCGCGTGGAGATATTCGCGAGCCGGAACTGCAGTGGGTCCATGCCGCATGCCAGCGCCAGTTCATCGATGGAGGATTCCAGCGCGAACAATCCCGGTGCCGCGCCGGGCGCACGCATCGACGTCGGCGCGCCCCGATGCACGTTGGTCGTATGGTGACTCACGGTAACGTTGGGGCACGAATACACGCTCTGCGTCATGCCGCCGCAGTTCTCCACGTATTGATCGATGAAGGACGTGGTGTTGACGGACTCGTGCCGGATCGACGTGACCTTGCCCTCCACCGATGCCGACACACGCATGCGCTGGCGCGTCTCCGGGCGGTGCCCGGTGGTGGTGAACATGAACGGTCGCGGCACCACCAGTTTGACTGGTCGTTTCGTCATCTTTGCCGCCGCGCTGGCCGCTACGGAATGCGGCCACAGGAAAAGCTTCGAGCCAAAGCCGGAGCCGATGAACGGCGCATCCACGGTCACACGCTCGGGTGTCAGGCCAAAGACCTGCGCGATGGTATTGCGATGCACGGTCGCGCCCTGCGTGGCCTCGTACAGGTGCAGATCGTCATGCTCCCACCAGGCCAGTGTGGCGTGCATTTCCATTGGGTTGTGTGTTTCAACGGGCGTGCGGTACGTGGTATCCACTTTCACCGCTGACTGGTCGAATGCGGACTCTGCCGTGCCGCGCGTATGGCCCATGCCGGCATCGTGCAACCCGTTGGCGCGAATGCCGTGCTCCAGGTCCACGATGGCCTCGTCGCCGGCATACTGCGCCTTCACGCGATACGCGGCTTCGCGCGCATGCTCGAAGGTATCGGCCACGACCAGCGCCACCATCTGTCCGCCATAGTGGATCGTGTTGTCTTCGAACGGCAGGCGGTGTTCGTCGGTAATGGACGTAGTGAGGATCTTCGCAACGGAGATCCCGCTCCTTGGCGTCCGGTAGAGGCGCGGGAAATTATCGTGATGCAGGATATCGACCACGCCGGGCACGCGCCGCGCATCGTCGAGATCGAGCGCGACGATGCGGCCGCTGGCCACGGTGCTGTAGACACCGTATGCATGCAGCATGTCGGGGAACGTCCGGTCGGCGGTATAGAGCGCAGCGCCGGTAACCTTGAGACGGCCGTCGATGCGGCGCGGCGAGGCGCCGATAGCAGTAGGGTTCACGCGAATCTCCCGAAAGAAAGGGAAAGGGCGGGCAGGCGTATTACGCCATGAAGCGCGACAGGTTGCGGATCACCGCCTGCTGGCCGAGCAGCAGCTTGAAGCCGTTTTGCCCATACGACTGCGCGCCGGACATCGCCGCTGCGGCAGCATCGCGAATCAATGCATCGTCGATGGACTTGCCGCGCAGCACCGCTTCCGCGTTTTCCGCGCGCCACGGCTTGGTGGTGACGCCACCCAGCGCGATGCGGATATCGCGCACGGTGGTGCCATCGAGCGCTATCACCACCGCACTCGACGCGAGCGCGAACTGGTACGAGCCCCGGTCGCGCAGCTTCAGATACGCCGAGCGGCTGTCAGGCATCGGCGGGTCCAGCGTGACGTGCGTGATGATCTCGCCGGGTTCGAGGGCGTGCTCCTTCCAGGGCGTATCGCCCGGCAGCAGGTGAAAATCCGCGAGCGGGACTTCGCGCCGCCCTTGCGGCCCCTGTATCTGCACCGAGGTGCCGATGGCCACCATCGCCACGCACATATCGGAGGGATGCGCGGCAATGCACTGCGCGCTGCCGCCAAGCACCGCATGGACGTTGCGATTCAATCCGTCGACGGCGGAACATCCCGATCCCGGCTCCCGCTTGTTGCAAGGCGACACGCCATCGCGGAAATAGCCGCAACGCACGCGCTGCATGACGTTGCCGCCCGTGGTGGCCTTGTTGCGCAATTGCGTGCTGGCGCCCGAGAGAATGGCCTGGGACAAGGCAGGGTAGTGCTGAGCGATGTGGTCGTGGCGCGCGAGGTCGGTATTGCTGACCATCGCGCCGATCCGCACACGGCCGCCATCGAGCAGTTCGATCTGGTCCAGTCCGAGCTTGTGGATGTCCACGACATGCGCGGGCCGCATGACATCGAGCTTCATCAGGTCGAGCAGCGTGGTGCCACCGGCCAGATACACGGTATCGCCCGCCCGGGCGTGCATGGCAATGGCCTGCTCCACATCGGCCGCGCGTGCATAGTCGAAGTTTCGCATCAGGCGCTCCCTGTACGCTTGGCACGCGCATCCTGGATGGCGGTCACGATGTTCCGGTAGGCCCCGCAGCGGCAGATATTGCCGCTCATCGCCTCGCGCACCGATGCATCGTCGGCGGGAATCCGCTTGTCCTGCAGGACGCCCACCGCACTCATCATCTGCCCCGCAGTGCAGTAGCCGCACTGGTAGGCGTCGTGATCCCAGAACGCCTGCTGCACCGGATGCAGTGCGCCGCCTGAAGACAGTCCCTCGATGGTCAGGATGTCGTCGCCGTCGTGCATGACCGCCAGCGAGAGGCAACTGTTCACGGTCACGCCGTTGACGATCAGCGTGCAGGCACCGCACTGGCCGTGGTCGCAACCTTTCTTGGTGCCGGTGAGATGAAGCTGGTCGCGCAGTGCATCGAGCAGGATGGCATTGGCGGGTACGGTGAGCCGGCACGCGGTGCCGTTGACGGTCAGCGAGACAACATGCGTCCCGTCCGCCATCGCTTCAAGCGCGACGGTCGGCGGTGCAGGGGCAGGCACCGGCGCTCCGCCTTCGACGGGCACATTCGTGGGGTCGTCCATGGCTTGTTCTCCTTTCGGTGCGCACGTGCTACCCGCATTGCACACTTGTCATGTGCAGCGCGCAGGTCCGGCGCGGTTGCCGCTCTTACTTTATTCAGACTTTCAGCGAATGCAAGAATGTACGGACATGGCTTCACGCCGCGTGTCCATGTGCGCCGGATCGGTGCAACCCCTCGATTGAGGATTTCTCAAGCGTATGCCAGAATCCGCGCCATGGATCGACTGCCCCCGCTCAATGCCATTCGTGCCTTCGAGGTCGTGGCGCGCCGCCTCAGCATCACGGTTGCCGCCGAAGAGCTGCACGTCACGCCCGGCGCCGTGAGCCGACAAGTGCGCACGCTGGAAGATGCGTTGGGTCTTCAGTTGCTCGTGCGCGGCCATCGACAAATCACGCTGACGCGTGCGGGCGAGGAGTATTACCGCGGCGTGACCAAGGCAATGGATGCGCTGCGCGATGCCACCTCGCGCCTCACACGGCGTACGCGCCGCACGCAACTCAAGATTCGCGCGTACACCACGTTCGCCATGCGCTGGCTGATTCCGCGTCTCTCCAGTTTTCATGCAGCCAATCGCGGGATCGAGGTCCTGCTCACCGCATCGCTCGATCCCGTCGATTTCCGGCGCGAGGACATCGACGGCGCGATCCGTCTTGGCGATGGCAAGTGGCCGGACGTCAACACGTACCGGCTTGTCAGCAACGTGCTCACACCGGTATGCAGCCCCGCGCTGGCAACGGCCGTACGCAAGGCGGGCGACCTGCAGCGCCAGGTGCTGCTCCATTCGATTGCACGCCCCGATGACTGGGCGTTCTGGCTGGCCGCCTCGAAGGCCGAGGGTGAGGTGGACTCACGCAGCGGCATGACGTACCAGAGTTCCGCCATGGCCTACGCGGCGGCGCTCGAAGGCCAGGGCTTCGCCATCGCGCAGCGCTTTCTCGTGGAAGACGACCTCGCCTCGGGCAAGCTCGTCGCACCGTTCCGCAAAGTCGTGGACATGGGCGATTTCACGTACTACCTGCTCACGCCATCGGATCGCAAGGAAAGCCCGAGCATGGCGACGTTCCGCAAATGGCTGCTCGCGCAGTTCGGGGAAAGCGCTGACAGCTAGGCTTCGACGCCATGTATGACGGCGGCCTCACGCATCGCACGGATCTCCGCTTCGCCATAGCCGAATTCGCACAGCACCGCTGACGTATGTTCGCCGCACCTCGGCGCTGGCCGCACGGTGCGTGCATGGGCACTGCTGCTGGAGATCGGGAAGCCCGGCATGCGAATCATGCCATGCACGGGGTGCTCGGCCTGCGCGATCATGCGATTCGCGGCGGCTTGCGGATGCGCCACCACATCGTCATAGGTCGCCACGCGCGCGCACAGGATGTCGGCCTGTTGCAGCGTATCGATCCACGCATCGGTGGTGCGCGTGACAAAGACCGCCGTCAATCGCTCCACCATCTCCGTACGATGGGCCACACGCTGCGGCGAGGTCGCGAAGCGCGGATCGTCGATCATGGCGTCGAGCTTCAGGATTTCGCACAGCCTGCGCCACCGATCAGGCATGTAAGCCGCCACCATGATCCAGCCATCGGCGGTTCGGAATGCCTGATTCGGTGCGGCATATGGCGCCGCACTGCCCGCGCGCACCGGCAACTGCGCATCGGCCAGATACGAAGTCAGCGACGACTGCTGCAGCGCGAGCGCAGCGTTGAACAGATTCACATCGAGATGACCGCCCCGACCATCGCGCGCACGCTGCGCCAGTTTCGACACGATGCCGAGCGCGGCGATATAGCCCGTCATCACATCCACCACGGGCGCCTGCACCTTGCATGGCTCGCCGCCGGGTGTGCCGATCAGGCTCATGAGTCCCGCATCGGCCTGCAGGATGCCATCCACACCCGCATGCTGCGCGTATGGGCCTTCCTGCCCATATGCGGAAATCGAGCAGTAGATCAGTGCCGGGTGTTTGGTGCAGAGTTCGGCGGGACCGAGGCCGAGGCGAGCCATCACGCCGGGCCGCATGCTTTCCACCACGATGTCGGCGCCAGCGATCAATCGGTGCGCCACCTCTGCACCCGCATCTGTCTTCAGATCGATCGACACACCCTGCTTGTTGCGATTGAAGCCGTGAAACAGCGCGCTGTCATCGCCGATCCAGCCCGGCCCCAATCCGCGCCCCATCTCGCCGTGGGGTGGTTCCACCTTGATCACGCGCGCGCCCATGTCGGCCAGCAGCATCGTGGAGACCGGTCCCGCAGCAATCTGCGTGAAGTCGATGACGGTCACGCCTTCCAGTGCATTACCGAGCATGGTCGTTGCCTCCTGCACGCTTGAAAGTGCCTTGCGCAGTCGCGATCAGCGCACCCGTTTCGTCGATCAGTTCGGCCGACGAGAAATAGATGCTGCGGCCCGCACGCGTCACCGTGGCGGTTGCGCGCACCCGGCCTGCGCTCACCTTGCCGAGATAGCTGATCGACAACATCAATGTCACCGCATTGCCCAGTTCGCCATCGCCCTGTTGCAAACCTGCGTAGCCGCATGCGGCATCGAGCAGCGTGGCACTGACACCGCCCTGCAGCGTGCGCTGACGGTTCAGGTGACGTGGCTCGATATCGAGTTCAAACGTACACGCGCCGGGCGCGACGCTCGCCAGCCGGATACCGAGCGATTCGAGCAGCGGATTGTCGAGCGCATCGTTCATGTTGGTCACATCGCCACCTTGATGTTGTTCTCGGTGATCACACGCTGCCAGCGCGCGAGCTCCCGCGTGATGTAGGTCTTCAGTTCGTCCGGCGTGGAGCCCTTGACCTCGAAGCCCTGCTTCGTGAACTGATCGGCCAGGTCCGGCGACTTCAGCGCGGCCATCATCGCGGCGTTGATGCGATCCACCACGGGACGCGGCGTCTTGGCCGGGGCCAGCAGGCTGTACCAGAGTTCGGCTTCGTAGCCCTTGAGACCGGCTTCGGAAAACGCCGGCAGCTCGGGCATCAGTTGCGTGCGCTGCTGCCCTGCGATGCCGAGCGCACGCAGCTTGCCCGCGCGCACGTACTGGATCACCGATGCAAACGTGGCGAACGACACCTGCACCTGATTGCCCATCAGATCCGCAATCGACGGACCCGTGCCGCGATAGGGTACGTGCAGCAGTTCGGTGTGATTGAGTTTGGCAAACACTTCACCGGCCAGATGTTGCGGCGTGCCCGGGCCGGGGCTGCTGTAACTCACCTTGCCCGGATTGGCGCGCGTGTAGTCGACAAACTCTTTCAAGGTGCGATACGGCTGCGACGTGTTTGCTACCAGCACCAGTGGCACCGAGCCGATGCGTCCCACCGGTTCGAAATCGCGCTCGATGTTGAAGGGCACCTTCATGCCCAGGTAGGGATTCATCGTGACCTGGCTCGATGCAATCACGAGCGTGTAGCCATCGGGCGCGGCATGCGCCACGTAGTCGGCGCCAAGGTTGCCCCCGGCACCGGGCTTGTTTTCGATGATGACGGGCTGGCCCAGTTGCTGTGACATCTTGGGCGCGATCAACCGCGCAAGAATGTCATTGCCCCCGCCCGGTGCGAACGGTACGACGATCGTGATCGGCTTCGAGGGAAACGGCGCCTGCGCGGAGGCCGTGGCCGTGGCGCCGACGGCGATCATCGCCAGAACGGTGCGCGTCAGCTTTCGCATGAATGGGGGCATGGTTGTCTCCTTGATATTGGTATCGGTATGGGTGTGTTCTTGTGGCCTAGCGGCCAACGAAGCGGGGTGTTCGTTTTTCTGCAAACGCCTTGCGTCCTTCGATCCGGTCATCGGTGTCGCGCAGCGCGCCCCAATAAAGTTCGGTCAGATCCTGCGCGTCGGCGTCGGACAGGTGCGCGGTCTGGCGCGAGAGCTTCTTTACCGCTTGCACTGCTAGTGGCGCGTTGTCGGCAATCCTGTGTGCAAGGGCGAGCGTGCGATCGAGCAAGGCATCGGGCGCCACGGTTTCCGATACCAGTCCGATCCGTGCAGCGGCTTCCGCGTCGATACGATCCCCTGTCAGCACCATCTGCATCGCGTGCGCGGATGGCACCGCTTTCAACAGTCGATGCAGACCGGATACGGCGGGGATCGACCCCACACGCACCTCGGGCAGTCCGAAGCTGGCTTGCGTCGATGCGATGCGCAACTCGCATTGCAGCGCGATCTCCAGACCCGCACCGAGGCAGTGTCCGTTGATCGCCGCGATCAACGGCTTTGCACACTGCAAGCCGCTCAGATCCATCAACCGGATATACAAGCCACGTTCGGCGGCGACGTCCGGTGCGTGGAACATCGCCTCCGCATAGCTGGCTGGCGATACCTGCGTGCCCTTCAGATCGGCGCCCGCGCAGAACGCACGCGTACCGCTGCCGGTGAGCACGGCGACGTGGATGTCGGCGCGGTCCCTGATTTCGCACAGGTGCTGGCGTAGCTGATGCAACGTGGGGATGTCGAGCGCGTTGAGCGCGTCGGGCCGGTCTATCGTCATTAGCGCGACGTGACCTTCGATGTGCAGATGTACGGTCATCGCATCCCCCTACACGCTAGGCGACGACAGGCTGCGGCCACCGCAGACATACAGCGTCTGGCCCGTGACGTACGACGCGCCGGGACTCGCGAAGAAACGCACCGCGTTGGCGATATCGTCCGCCGTGCCGATCCGCTGCGCCGGCACCGACTTCTGCAAACGCGTCTGCACCTCGGGCGCGAAGTTGCGGAACAACGGCGTGTCGACGATGCCCGGCGCCACGGCGTTCACGGTGATGCCCTGCGATGCGAACTCGATGGCCAGCGAGCGCGTCAGACTGACCACGCCGCCTTTTGCTGCCGAGTAGTTGGCCTGCCCGAATCCGCCGAGCCATGCGCGCGACGAGATGTTCACGATGCGCCCATAGCCGCGCTCCACCATGCCCGGCAACGCCGCGCGGCAGCACAGGAACTGCGAGCGCAGGTTGGTATCGACCACAAGATCCCAGTCCTCGTCGCGCATTTTCAGGAAACGCATGTCACGCACGACGCCCGCGTTGTTCACGAGGCAGTCGATGCGCCCCATCGTGCTGGTTACGTGCTCGAACGCGGCGTTGACCGCTGCGGACTCGGTCAGGTCCACCGTCACACCCATGGCGCGATGGCCCGCGTGAATCAATCCGGCGACGGCATCGGACAATGCCGCCGCGTCTCGGTCGAACAAGGCCACGGCCATGCCCTGGTCTGCCAGCGCGGTAGCGATGCCAAGCCCGATGCCGCGTGCGGCGCCCGTGACTACCGCTACCTGGCGCGTATCTGTGGAAGGTGTGTTCATCTCAGACTCCCAGCACATGCACCGACGATGCGGCATGGTCCACGCCGGCGATGCCGCCACCGGTGCATTGCGTCAGGCCGATCCGTGCATCGGCCACCTGCCGGCCATCGGCGCGTTCCTGCAACTGCCACATGATTTCCACCATCTGCGCGATGCCTGTGGCGCCGAGTGGGTGGCCCTTGGCGAGCAGGCCGCCGCTTGGATTGACAGGCACACGTCCACCGAGTCGCGTTGCACCCGAGCGCAGCAACGGCACCGCTTCGCCCGGAGCCGCCAGTCCCAATGCCTCGTAGTACAGCAGTTCGGCAATCGTGAAGGCGTCGTGCAGCTCCACGACATTTATATCCCTGGGACCGAGACCCGCCTGTTCATAGGCCTGCCGCGCAGCGCGTGCCGTGATCTCGGCATCGAGGATGTCGTCATCGGCACCTTCGCGAATGCCCGATACCACCACCGATGACAGCACGCGCACCGGGCGATATCCCTCGGGCCGTCGCGTGGTCATGATCGCCGCCGCCGCGCCATCCACCTGTGATGGGCAGCACTGCAGCAGCGTCAGCGGATCGGCAATCATGCGCGACGCAAGCACCTCCTCGACCGTGGTCTCGGTGCGTTGCTGCGCGTAGGGGTTCAGCGCGCCATGGCGGCGATTCTTCACCGCCACCGTGGCAAGGTCCACGGCGGTGGCATCCCGCTCGTGCAGGAACCTCGTGCCACGCATGGCGTAGACCGCCGGCAGCACCATGCCCGCCGAGGCGTAGAGATCAGTCATATCGTCGTTGCGCTGCATCGGGATCGTGCCGCCACCCAAGGCGGTCAGTTGTTCGATACCGAAGACGAGTACGGTCTTGTACTGCTGCGCCAGCAATGCATGGCGCGCAAGATGGACACCCGTGGCGCCGCTCGCGCAGGCGTTCTCCACGTTGTAGACCGGAATGCCCTGCAGGCCGAGATCGCGCACGATCAATTGCCCCAGGATCATGCCGCCGAGCACGTTGGCGCAGTAGACCGCCTCGATATCGGCCAGTTCGATACCCGCATCCTTCACCGCGTCCAGGATGGCACGCTGTGCCAGCTCCGGCGCCATGACGCCCGTATGTCGCCCGAACGTCGTCATCGCGCCGCCGGAAATGTAGATGTCCTGCATGATCTTGATCCTGTTCAGTCCTGCACTGCCTGGAACACGTAGCCGAAGGTGTCGCTGGACACGGGCACGTAGCGGGCGCCAATCGTCGGGCGGTCTTTGCCTTCGAGTCGGCCGAATACACGCAACGGACCATCGAAATCGACATAGCCCAACGCGTAGGGCGGGAGCCCGGTCTTCGGCGCGGGATGGATGACGGTGAAGCTGTAGACCGCGCCGCTGCCGTGCACGGGCACCGTGGCGTATTGCGACGCGAGCGGCGAGTGTTCCGCCACGGCGGGGAATCGCCACGCGCCGGTGGTGTGATGACGCGACGCTTGCAGCGCGGGCGGGGAGTCGGAACTCCAGAGGTTGGGGGTCGTGCTGGACACGAGAGTCTCCTTTGTCGAGGGGGTGCATGGCCGTGCGGTGACTGGATAGTGGTCGGTGGCCAGTGCGTCGACAAACGAGTTTTCGGGACGGATCGCTTGCGTTTCTCTCAACTGAAACTTTCGGCGAGGCCACGTCACCCTCGCCTTTTGTCCAAAAATAATTTACATTGCACTTTGGTTGGCAGATTGGCCCGGATCATTTCGGCACCTGCCGATTGTTGTTGCAATTCAATCACTTACCGACGAAAGGGGACGTGGCCAAACATGGCGGATGATCGCGATACGCTGGCGGCAACCAAGCTCACGCGCACCGAATTTGCGGTGGTGCGGGCCTATGCGCAGGGCATGCGGCCGGTGGATATCGCCAATCGGTATCTGGTGGATCCGGACGATGACGAGGATCTGACCGAACATCAGGCGATTCAGCGCATCCTGGCGCTGCGCGACCGGTTGGTTCAGTTTGCGCTGCAGCATGACCGTCCCGATATCGCAGAAATGTTCGAAGCGCTGCGCGGGCGCTCCGATACCGGGATGTCGCGCCGGGTAGAGGCGCTCTCGTCGATCGAGCAGCTTGGGCAAGGCCGACCATTACCGACGCATCCGGTGACGCTCTGGTTCGGCCCCAGCCTGGCTCGACGCATGGTGGCAGCGGAATTGCGTACCGTGGCGGATCTGGTTGCGCTGGCCAATCGCCGGGGCAGCAGTTGGTGGCGTCACGTGCCAAGGATTGGGCGCCATTCCGCGGAAACCATCGTCAGATGGCTGCGTGCCAACGACGACGGCGCTGGGATGCGGCTGCGGACTTTTGTGCGCTCGCCTGGGGATAATGCGCCTTTAAAGGCACTTATTGCTTGTCCATTGGGGCCTTCGATGGCGTATCCCGTACCCTTTGAATCGATGCTGCCAGCGCCGCCGTTCAGTCTGGAACTGGCATGGGTCAGCGACTGGCTGAACACGCATCAGTCACGCAACACGTGGCTGAGCTATCGACGCGAAGCGGAGCGGCTGCTGCTCTGGGCAGGGCGGAAGGGACTGTCATTGCGAGACCTGAATGGTGAATCGCTTGCCTCGTATCACGCCTTTCTTGCAGACCCCCAGCCTTCGGCCTTCTGGTGCGGCCCTGCCAGTCCTCGCGACAAGATGCATTGGCGTCCATTCGAAGGACCGTTGCGGGCGAGTTCTTGTGCGGCATCGCTGCGGGTGGCGCGGGTGCTGCTCAAGGAAATTCGTCGCCGGGCTGGCGAACCTGCACAGGCCGGCATCGGGTCACTGGGAGAGGCAAGACACGCGCTGAACGTTTCAAATGCAACGCCGGGCGTGTCGGTTGCGAATACGTTGACCGTGTCGCTTCCCATCCCCGCATTCCTCGACTGGCTCGCTCGGGACAACCCAAATCCACAACAGCGCGCCGCGCTTGCCGCCGCATTGCTGATTGCACGCCATGGAGTCCGGGTCGTGGAGTTGGCGGCGCTACGGTTAGGAGATGTGGAGGCGATTGGCGACAGCGGCCGGCTCTCGCTCTCGGCCAAAAGCGCCGCACGGCGGAAGCCTATGCTGCTGGAACCTGAGGCGTGGGAGGCACTGCGCAAACACTGGGCTGACCGAGGGCTGCCCGACTTTGGCGAGCGCGACTGGAATGCGGAAGTCGCACTGCTCGCGCCGACAGCGTTTCCAGACACCGTGCGCGGGAACGCCAAGCGTGGGCAGCACTTGGCGGGCTACTCGGCAAGCGGCCTCGATCGGCTCTTGCGTGCGAGTTGGAAACGCTTCGCCGCAGCGCACGGCGGTGTGCCGGCGGACTTCTCGCCCGGCCGGCTCAGGTTGAATTAAAGCAACGTCTTGTCCAGGCCGAAGCGGGCCTTCAGGACTTCCAGCAAGTCTTCCCGCGCGTTTCGGTCGGTGAGCTGCACATCCAGCATCACGCGGCCCGAATCCCATTCCTTGATCGTGCCAAGCAGTTGGCCAGACTCAGTACGGATCTTGTATTGGCGGCTGATTTCCTTGACCTTGCGCGACTTGCCTTCCTGCATCTGCTTCCGGATCGATTCCACCTCGCGGCTGGACAATCCGTCGTTCATGATCCGGCCCGCCAGTTCGCGCGTACGGTCCTCACCTGCGAGCTTGAAGTACAGCGTGAGTTCGTACCCGGCCGCGATGCCGATGGCGCTCGGCCGTTCACGCATCACGGCAATCACGGAGTCCGGCAGCTTCAACAGCGCCAGCGTCTTGTTCACCGTGCCGGCCGACATCCCTGTCAGCTCACAGATTTCGTCTTCCTTTTGAACCTTGCCCTCATCCAGCAGCTGACGCCATGCGATGGCATTATCCAGCGCCGATTGGTCGGAGCGCTGTTCGTTCAGCAGGAACGACAGACGGTAGAAGTCGAGATCGCTGAGATCATTCTCGACAAAGCATTCCATCTCGAGCTTGCCGGCTGACGCCAGGGCACGCTTGCGATAGTGACCGTCGATGAGGATGAAGTGTCCGGGTCGCGTCGGATCCGGCGCAGCAAGGCCAGGCGTTTTTTGTCCGTGCGTGGCAATCGACGCCGCACGTTCCTGCACGACGGCAGGATCATAAATGCGACGGGCGTTGAAGGGATTGTCGTGCAACTGGGCGATGGGAATGCGCGCCAGCACGCGCCCTTCCATCGCTTGCACCTCACTTTCAGCGCTGAAAGTTTGCGCCGCCTGGCCCACGCGTTGGCCCTGCAACAGGCCGTTCGGATGGTCAGAGAGTGCGGCCTCGGCCCGTGCAAACCGATCGACGGCGTCGTTCCGCGTCTTTTCTGCCGCCATCCCGGCGAGCATGCCTGCCTTCAGGCTCTTCAATTTCGTAGTCATTCCATTACTCAATCAGGGACAGTATCTCGTCCACCATCATGTCCACTTCCTGGATGGCTTCGCGCGCGCCCGGTACGCCGTGTACGGTGCAGCCCATGGCCAGGCACTCGCGGAATGCCGAGCGCGAACCGACCATGGAGTTCAGAAGCGGCACCTCTGGATCGTCGCCAAGAATCTCGATGGCCTGACGCGCGATCGAGACGCGGCGCTGAACCATGTTGGCCGCCACCCGAATTTGCAGCGTTTCATTCTGTACCTGGGCATGCTGCGCCAGTGTCTTGGCAGCCACGGCTGCCCAAAGATCCGGCGGAGACGGTACGACCGGAATGATCGCCAAATCCGAAATCAGCAAGGCACTCGACGGCGCCGCCGAATGTACCGCAGGCGGGCAATCCACCACGATGTAGTCGTAGTCGTTCATGAACTTCCGAACCTCCCGGTGCATGGCACCGCCGGACGGAGCCAAACCAATCACCGAGGCGGGAAACGGCCGTTCATCGCTGGCTTGCGCTGCCCAGCGCGTGGCAGTGCCTTGCTCGTCCATATCGACAAGCAGGGACCGCGCGCCACGCAGCCCCAGCGTTCCAGCAAGGTGCATGCTGACGGTTGTCTTGCCGCAGCCGCCCTTCTGGTTGAAAACGGTGATGATTTTTGCCGGCACTTCGGTCTCACTTTCAGCGCTGAAAGCGCCGGATGATGATGTTCAGTTAGCCGAACTTTAGCGAAATCGACTTTGCGCCACAACCCATTTTTCTGAGCATTTGAATAAAACACTGTAAAACGGCGCCGGGCAATAGATACCCCTTAAGCAGGGCAAGCGTCAGGCGCAGATTTCGCTACATCAACTGTGCGGGATTCTTCTTCTTGAAAAGCGGTAGAGAATCCGCCTAAAGTAAAGGTGGTGCGCATTACGCCGCACATGACACCGCAACACATTGTGGTTATGATGCCCGCTACAGTCGAGTCAAGTCGTGTTACCTCGTTGGCTTCCGTTCGGTATCTACGAGAACTCAGCGTGCTTGAACGGTTGTTTGCGTTGTGTGTAAAACGAACTTGCTTCGAAAGGAAATCTGTTATGGCAACCGGTACGGTCAAGTGGTTCAACGAGACCAAGGGTTTCGGCTTCATTACCCCCGATGATGGCGGCGCCGATCTGTTCGCTCACTTCTCCGAAATCCAGGGTTCCGGCTTCAAGACCCTGAAAGACGGCCAGCGAGTGACGTTCGAAGTGAAGCAGGGACCGAAGGGTCTGCAAGCCTCGGCGATCAAGCCGGCGTAAGCGGAACCACAGTGGCTGGTCAGGCGGGAGGTCTCCGGTCCGATCAGTGACGCAAAAAAGGCAAGCTCTCGCTTGCCTTTTTTGTTTGTGCAGCGCGGTTGGAGGCTGTCAGCCCAGCTTGCGCACGCTCGTGCGCGACGGCTGCAGAATGAGCGCCTTCGAGGAGTCAGCATCGACCTTGGCGCCCGGATAGACCACCAGCACATCCTTGAGCGCCTTGCGGAACAATGCACGGAACTTGCGCTCGCTCTCCGTCTCGGTCCCGAACTGCATTTGCAGCGCTTCCCACGGGATCTCCGTGCGGCGCTGGATGGTAAAGAACCGGTAGGTCAGCCACGAATAAACGTCTAGCGCAAATGGCGACTGCTTGAGTGCCTTCAGCGCGCGCATGTCGACCGGTACCGGACGATTCACCAGTTCGTTGAAAAACGGCTCAGACAGCACCACAAAGCTCTCGAACATCGAACCTTGGCCCGGCTGCATCGGGTCCCACCACGTCGACAACTGGTCGGCCAGCAGATAGCCCACGCGGTCGATCGACATCGGCTCGTGGTTGGGCGGCTGATTCGGCAATTGGATCGACTTGTTCTGCACGATGGCGATCGTCGCCGAGAACAAGCGGATCATCTGCTGGCGCACCAGCGTCATCGTGCCGCGCTTGCCACCCGTCGCCATCGGAATGCCGAGGTTGTACATGAACTCGGACAAGGAATTGCCAAGCGAAATGCGACGATCCTCCACCGTGCCGGTGAACTCGCCGCGCTTCTTCTTGGCCATGATTTCCTTGCCGATCCACGCCAGCATCAGCCGTGGATAGGATCCGTACGGATAGCCTAGCGAAACGGTTTCGGAAACCAGTTTCTGCTTGCCATTTGCCGCCTTTTCCGCGCGTTGCTGCGTGAAGTAGCCAGGCTGGATCATCAGCGAGATATTCCCGCTGGTGCGTGTCCACACAGGTGGCGCGCCCTTGGGCGCGCGATAGGGCAGCGTGACCTGCACACTGGCACGGCTAAGGAAGCCGACTTCGCCACTTTGCCACGCGTCCTCGCGTTCCATGGCCTGGGCTTCATCGAACAGGCGCTGGAATTTTTCGGACGGAACGATGGCGCTCTCGTTTCCAGGAACGATGATGCGCGACGGTTCGACGTCGGCGTCCAGCGTGGCACGTTCCGCTTCGGAGGCCATAGAGCGTTTGATCGGCATGTTGGTGATTTCGGATTACCCGCCTTTTTACGCGATCACGTATACGTTGTCACGCAGAAACGGGTACGTATACGTGATCAATGCCGATTCGCTGCGGTTGAGTGCGGTTGAGCCACGACTTCAGCGCCTGCTCTTGCGCAGGAGATCGCTTGGTGCATTCCTGCCGACCGGGCTTTCAGCGTCTCGCTTGCCACAGGGGCTTCCTGGAAGCGGTCTGTTTCCTGGCCGGGTATCCGGCGACTGGCGAGATGACAGACACACGGTGGGCAGCCCGTCAGGGTTGTCCACGGTTGGCTGCTCATCCACTACAAGTAAACGATACCGATACGGGTTAACTACTCGTAAACCGTATACGGAGACAAAACAGCGTTGATTACAAACAGGTTTACATGCCTCTCCGTACCCGATTCTGCGCACTTTTGTACCTGTTTCTGCGAAGGGCCGAACCCGAATCTGCGACCGGGCGAACCCGTTTCAGCGTAAACAGCGAACCGGATTCTGCGGGGATAACCTGCTGATCCCACAGGGTTTTCCACAGCGGGATCGATAAAAAGCGTACCCGTTTCTGCGCCCCCGCGCTTGCCGCCCCTCCCGATCGTGTCTTGTGCCCGCTGTAGGGACGCTTATCCACGCAGAATCGGGTACGTTTTTGGCGCGCACGCTCTTGCCCACTGCGTTGGGATTGCGAAATCCGCACGCCTGGCGGCCCGATTCCGTACCCAATTCTGCGACAAAGGGCTTGGACGCTATTTTTCGACGGTGCGTACCCAATTCTGCGGCGTACCCGTTTCTGCGGATACCCGCATGGCGGGATCGGGAAAGCAAAAGCGTACCTGTTTCTGCGAGGCTGGTGCGCCTTCGCATTTGTCCGGGCGTACCCAATTCTGCGTGAAGCTGGATCGGGCGCCATGATGTATGGGCAACGTTGCCCGCGTATACATCGTCTGCGGCGAAAGCTACCGCCAACTAGCGGTGTGAAACCGAGCGGTCGCCATTTCCGCACCGTACCCGTTTCTGCGGACGGTATACGTATACCTGCTGCCCGGCAGGTGCCACGACATGTCTCCTGAAACACCCACCGTACCCGTTTCTGCGGACCAACGGCTGCCAACTGCGTACCTGTTTCTGCGCCGCACTTTCTGACATGTGGTCTTGAGGGTGGAAAGGCACCTGGCGTACCCGATTCTGCGTGGATAACCAGACTGCCTAAAAGTGAGGCGGGATAAGCGCAGCCTGCCACGGCGTATACGCGACAAAAAGCGGGCCGAGCGTACCCGTTTCTGCGCGGATGCGACACGACTCTGAAGCCGGGCTGGCGTACCCATTTCTGCGGCGATCAAAACGCGGAAGATGGATTGCGTACCCGTTTCTGCGAACTCGACGGACGCGAGGCGCGTGCGCCCGTGCACAGTCGCGAGCCGCGTCGAATCAGCCCCGTGCGTGGCGTGGATCAGACGAATAAAGGATCGAGCCCGTCACGCGGATCGGCGAGAGGCGATAGAGGTTGAGCCCGATCGGGCTCGTGCCCGAGGTGGAGGGATGCTGCGGAGAGGTGGGAAGGACGAAAAAAAACCCGCCGTCTCCGGCGGGTTCTTCACAACCATCGGCACGCCATCAAGGCATGCCGGCGGTCATTACATCGGGGTGATGTTAGCGGCTTGCAGACCCTTCGGGCCGTTCTTGACTTCGAACGACACGCGTTGGTTTTCCTGCAGCGACTTGAAACCATCAGCGCGGACTTCCGAGAAGTGCGCGAACAGGTCATCACCACCTGCGTCCGGCTTGATGAAGCCGAAGCCCTTGGCGTCATTGAACCACTTGACGATACCGGTTTGCATGATATTGCTTTCCAAAAAATGTGAAAAAAGAAACCGATGGCACACACCACCGTACTGCCAACTCAAGGAAAGGACACCATGGACAACCGAAGTACCAGACGGTGGCTAACGAATGAACTGTTGCCTCGTCGCTTGAATCTGCGCCAGATTTATACGGGGGATTGACGCGCCCGTCAAGGCAGGGGTTTTCCCCAGCGGGGACTGCCCCGTCCCGGTGCGCTTGTGGGATCATCCCGCCTTTCCCAAATTTGCCAGGAGCGAGTTGCCTTGCCGCTCCGCCCTGGAAGCACCTGGAGATCACCCATGTCAACGCCCGCCGCCGCGCCGTCCGCCGGCCTGCTCGAGCGCATTTTTCGTCTGCGGGAGCACCAGACCGATGTCCGCACGGAAATCCTCGCGGGGGTCACTACATTCCTGACGATGGCCTACATCATCTTCGTCAATCCGAGCATCCTTGGGGACGCCGGCGTGCCGAAAGATGCCGTGTTCGTCGCCACGTGCCTGGCGGCCGCCATCGGCACGCTGATCATGGGTTTCTACGCAAACTATCCCATTGCGATGGCACCGGGCATGGGTCTCAATGCCTACTTCGCCTATACCGTGGTCAAGGGCATGGGGCTGCCGTGGGAAGCCGCGCTCGGTGCGGTGTTTATCTCCGGCTGCCTGTTCCTGGTTGTGACGCTGTTCCGCGTGCGCGAGGCCATTGTCCGGGGCATTCCGCCAGCGATCCGCGGGGCGATCACGGCGGGTATCGGCCTGTTCCTGGCGATCATTGCCTTGCACAGCGCCGGCATCATCAAGGGCCACCCTGCCACGCTGGTCACCATTGGTGACTTGCATCAACCGCCGGCCGTGCTGGCCATCCTGGGGTTCTTCGTCATCGTGGCGCTTGACCGCCTCAAGGTGAAGGGCGCGATCCTGATCGGAATCCTGCTGACCACGGTGCTCAGCTTCGTCTTTGCTGGCAACCAGTTCCACGGTGTGGTCTCGGCACCGCCGTCGATCTCGCCCACGCTGTTCAAGCTCGACATCTCCGCCGCGCTCTCCATCGGCATCCTCAACGTGGTGCTGGTCTTTTTCCTGGTCGAGCTGTTCGATGCAACGGGTACGCTGATGGGCGTCGCCAACCGGGCCGGCCTGCTCAAGGCCGGCAAGATGGACCGCCTGAACAAGGCGCTGATGGCGGACAGCACGGCCATCATGGCCGGTTCGCTGCTCGGCACGTCTTCCACCACCGCCTATATCGAGAGCGCGTCTGGCGTGCAGGCCGGTGGTCGTACTGGATTGACGGCGGTGACCGTGGCGGTGCTGTTCCTGGCCTGCCTGTTCATCGCCCCGCTGGCGGGTGCCGTGCCGGCATATGCCACGGCGCCCGCGCTGCTATACGTGTCGTGCCTGATGCTGCGCGAACTGGTGGAGATCGACTGGTCCGATGTCACCGAGGTGGTGCCCGCCGTGTTGACCGCGCTGGGGATGCCTTTCACCTATTCGGTAGCCAATGGCGTGGCATTCGGCTTCATCTCCTATGCACTGCTGAAACTGCTGACGGGCAGGGCGAAGGATGTGCCGCTCATGGCGTGGATCATCGCCGCAGTCTTCCTCTTCAAGTTCTACTACCTGCCAGGCCACTGATCGCGCGTATCCGGCACTGCAACAGCGCAGGAACGGTGCTTGACCACACAACGGGGGACCGCCTGGCGCCGTCCCCCGTTGTTTTTGGCAGAGCCGATAGAAGTGTTCAAAATGAAAACGATGACATTTTCGGCGCACCTCACCTGAACGCGTACCCGTTTCTGCGTCGGGTCACGCGAACGGCTGTTTCACGGCGTACCTGTTTCTGCGAGGAATGTGAGTGCTCATTTACCTAGTGGGCGCGGTAAAAAGGCGCTTTCACGTCTCATACAAAAGTATGAGACTTGGCTGAAAGCGAACATTCCGGGCTGGACAAAAGGGGTGAAATGCACTGAACTAGAACCGTGGCAAAAATTTGAGGGCGCGCAACGGCGCCCTTTCTTGACTCCGGGAAAAGGCGCCTGCCAGCTGGCCAGAGGTAGCGCGTTCCGCAGTCGGCCACGGTTGCCGGGACAGTACAAGGCAACCGGCCAAACGAGACCGTCAGGACCAGGCGGCTTTCGCCACCACGGAAGAGAGCATGCGGATACACGCATGCCGACATCGTCTCTCCTATCGACTCGAATCGAGCAGGGACAGACCGAATAAAGACAGTTCGAATCCAGAACGAAGACAGTGGTAAACGCGAACGTGTAGTGCCGGGGGATGTTGTTCAACGGGGAACAGATCATGACCGCAGGAGAAATCCGGCGTCCCGCCATCGGGCCGATCCATCAATTCGCCAACCATTCGTTCCAGGCAGACTGGGCGGAGGTCGGTCACGTCCATGGCAAGCGGCGACTTGCATGTCGCGCTCGCGCCAGCGCACGACAATCACACAGTCCGTCCAGATCGTGAATCCCCAGACGTTGCGCGCGGAGCCATCCGCGCAGCCAGCGGAACCCGACCGGGCCGGGTGGCCCGCTGCCGCGCCTGCGGCAGGGCGTTCCGCAACCAACAAGAAGCCCAGGGAGAACGTCATGGACCGACTGTGCAAGGCGGCGACACGCTCCGCACAGATCGTGCTCGTGTCGCGGTACGAGGATTTTGGTTTCAATGCGAGCCAGTTTGGTTCGGGGTGGGAAATCCGCCGGGTTCAACAAGTCAGCGGCCTGGAGCGCGCGGTGCGAGGCAGCTCGCCCATGGCGGGCATACTCGACCTGCAATCGGCCTATAGCGATGCGGAGCTGACCCAGCTCGAACAGGGTCTGCAGCACCTGCATGTCATGTGGGTGGCTATCACGTCGACGGCCATGCTCGAGGATGAGCGCGTGCGGCGCCTGATCCGCGACTACTGCGTGGATTACGTACGCACGCCATTCTCGTTCGACGAACTGCTCTACACGCTCAAGCATGCGCACGGCATGGCCTGCCTGCATGGTGCGCGACTGCCGGAACCCCCTGCCGCAAAGGGGCCGATGATTGGCGAATGCCAGGCCATGCGCGTGATGTTCCGCTCGCTGGCCAAGGTGGCTCACAACGATGCGCCCGTATTCATTTCGGGGGAATCGGGCACGGGCAAGGAGCTTGCCGCCCAGGCCATCCATGAAGCGTCGAGCCGTCGCAAGGGGCCGTTCGTGGCCATCAACTGCGGCGCGATTCCATCGCATCTGGTGCAGTCCGAACTGTTCGGCTACGAGAAGGGTGCGTTCACGGGGGCCAATGCGCGCAAGATCGGCTGGATCGAGCAGGCGCAGGGCGGCACGCTGTTTCTCGACGAAATCGGCGACCTGCCGCTGGAGAGCCAGGTGGCCCTGCTGCGTTTCCTGCAGCAGGGCACCATCACCCGGCTTGGTGGACACCAGTCGATTCCCCTGGACCTGCGCATCATCTCCGCCACGCACGTGGATCTGGTGCTCGCGCAGGGCGACGGGCGCTTCCGTCCCGACCTGTTCCACCGGTTATGCGTGCTGACGCTGACGATTCCGCCTTTGCGCGATCGCGGCGAAGACATCCTGCTGCTGGCAAACGCTGTGCTTGCCGAGCATGGCCACGAAGCCCATCGCCGGATTCGCGGGTTCTCGTCGTGCGCCACACAGGGCATGATGCAGTACGGCTGGCCGGGCAATGTCCGCGAGCTGATCAACCGCGTGCGGCGTGCCATCGTGATGACCGACAACCGTAAGATCACGGCCGAGGATCTGCAACTGAACGGTGGCGTGGAAGTTCCGCGCAAGACGCTCGATGCGATACGCGAGGAAGCCGAGCGCGAGGCGATCCGCACGGTGATGGCCAGCCATGGCTTTCACGTCGTGCCGGCGGCGCGCGAACTCAACGTATCGCGCGTGACGCTGTACCGGCTCATGCACAAGCACAACATCCGCGTCGATCTTCAGGCTGCGGCAACGGGGGAATAACGCGGGCGGTCAACGCACCACGTGCAGGCGTGCAGGGGTGTAGTGCCAAGGGGGATCCGGCGACGTCCGCTCGCCGGATCCCCTTTGTCCTTCCGCCCGGACAGCGGCGGCAGGCTAACGCGGCTTGGCCCGCGTAAGAACTCCCAAACTGACTTTCAATGTCAGGTCATGCCGATCTTGCCGCGTCGTCCACGCGGCGGCGCGCTCCCGTCCGGCGATGGCCTGCCCGGCACTACGTCATGCGGGTCCATCAGGTTGTCACGTGCCTGACGCTCGGCAGGCGCCGCAGCGGGTGGCGCAGCGCGGTCGTCCGGCTTGTACTGCATATCGCCCCAGGTCCAGCCGAACGCCCTCACATAGCTGTCATTGCTCACGGCCGCGTGGCTGTTCGGGTTGGCATAGTCGGGGCGGTCGAACCATGCGTAGTTTCCGGCCAGTGCCGGGGCTGCCGCAGTCGCGAGCAGTGCCATGGCGGCGGCAACTCTGGCGAACATGTGTGGCTCCCTCCCTTTTTATAAAAGGTGCCCGCCGGGGGACGGAGCACGTAAACCGGTTTAGGCCCGCACGCGCGAAAAAGCAACCGCCGGTTGCCGGGCCTGACGGAGATATGGCGGGCCGCCCGTCAATAAACGGGACACCCGTTGCGCTGCCGGCTGGCAGCGGTGGCCGCGCCTCGGTTGGCTGATGCACAGAACGACGCGGCAGGGCGTGCGGTCTGCCGTGGAGACGGCAACAGGGGCGGCGACAGCAACTCGCTGACAGTGGGGGCTGGGCCGGCAAGCCGATAGGCACGCCGACGCGCGTTCATTCGCGCTGGTGGATGACGCATGGCAGTGTGGTCTCCTGCGTTCTGTTCGAATCGTTATTGGACTCTGACTTCTCCCTGCACCGACTAGAGCGACAAGTGTGCCAATCGCCTGCAAACCATTGTTTGATAAGGCATTGGCGTGCGGCCTGGTGGAAAGCCGTGGCGAAATGGCGGGCTGCGGGCCGCAATCGGTTACGCCGATGCAACGACAAGCGGACGCTAGGTCGCGTCGGCTCGCTGACCGGCGTCCGATGCCTCTTCATTGGCCACGCCCGTGCGGAACCCGGGAACGCGACGCGACGAAAGAGTCAGGCCCTCAAGTGGGACGCGACGCCTTTCACATGGCGGAAAACAGACATCGATGTCTGCAATGGCGCCCACATGGCTGAAAGTGACGGGAAAATGATCCCCATGCGTCCGCACGCGAGCGTGCCATGGGCGGGCGTGCATCTGGTTGCAACGCTGAAACCCGCACGGGTCCGCAGAAACGGGTACGCCCGGATGCCTCGGGGGAACAGCGGCCGGCTGCTTTAGCCCATCAGCGAGGCGTGGCGGGGGCGCCGGAGGCCGCAGTGACGGGCGCGTTGGTGCCGGAAATCGGCTTGGGTCCCGGACCCGGTGCCGGGTTGCGTTCGCAGCCGGCCATCAGCGTGGCCCCCGTGGAAAGGCAAAGTGCCAGCAGTGCCGAACGAGCGACCTCAGCACGCGCGGCGATCAGGCGCCGCACAAGAACATTGCGCATGGGAGAAGCCTCCTGTCATCGGCATGTGTGCCTTGCTTAACTACTGTAGCAGTGCAAACGGCTGTTGCGCGACAAGCGATCTATGATGGACCTACACATCAGACGCTGGCCGACAGACAACCCCGGTTGCACCGGTCAGGCTGATGAACGTGGCAGATGCGCCACCTCCGCGTGGGCTTCATCCCAGTCAGTAGGAGCCCGGGCAAGTCAGGACAGGACCGAAAACGCATGCATTCCGACAACGCGCCCGACCATTCGCACGCAGTGCCCCCTAAGCCGCAGCGCGGCCGTTGGCTGCCCGATCGGCATACCGGGACGCGCACGGTGCGCGTGGTGTCGGCATCCATTACCGCGTGGTTCGATCACAGGGCGGCGAGCAAGGGCGCCGCCCTGTCCTTCTACATGCTGTTCTCGCTGGCGCCGATCCTGGTGCTGGTGATATCGATCGCCGGGCTGTTCTTCGGTGCCGAAGCCGCGCGTGGCGAGATCTTCGCGCAGCTCGATGGACTGGTCGGCCCCCAGGGCGCTGCGGCGATCCAGGAAATCCTGGCCGCCACGCATCGTGCAGGCGGCAGCGGCGTGGCCGCGTTGATCGCGATGGGCATTCTCGTGGTGGGCGCCACGAGCGCCTTTGCCGAACTCAAGAGCAGCCTGGACGATATCTGGCAGGCGCCGCCGCCCCAGGGCGCGGGCTGGCAGAAGCTGCTACGTGCGCGGATGGCCTCGTTCAGCATCGTGCTGGCGCTCGCATTCATGCTGCTGGTGTCGCTGGTGGTCAACGCGGCGCTGGCCGTGGTCAACCGGTTCTGGGGTCAGCTCTGGACGGCCTCATGGTTTGCGCCAGTGGCCGACGTGATCTCCACCGCGTTCTCGTTCGCCGTCGTCACCGCCCTGTTCGCCACCATCTTCAAGATGCTGCCCAACGTGCGGATCTCGTGGAAGGACGTGCTGATGGGCTCGATCATCACCGCGTTGCTCTTCTCCATCGGCAAGCGACTGATTGGCCTGTATCTGGGCAACAGCGCCGTGGCGTCATCGTACGGTGCGGCGGGATCGGTCGTGGCGCTAATGCTGTGGGTGTACTACTCGGCGCAGATTTTCTTCTTCGGCGCGGAGCTGACCCGCCAGTACGCGTTGCAGTTCGGCAGCCTGCGCGGGCATGATCCGGCGCGCGAAAACCGTGGCGTGCCAACCAGCACCCCGGCAGGCGGCGCGAACCGGTAAAATAGCGCCCCATCCGAAGCCGGGAATCGTTCCCGGACCGCCATCGCGCCCCAGCCGTTCCGCCTCGCCGCTGCCTGCAGCCGGCGCCAGTGCTGGCTTCGGGGCGCTACTACCAGGTTCCTCTAGCCGTGAGTTCGCTCGTTTCCGAAATTGCGCGTCGCCGCACGTTTGCCATTATTTCCCACCCGGATGCGGGTAAGACCACGCTGACCGAGAAGCTGCTGTGGTTCGGCGGCGCCATCCAGGTGGCCGGCGAAGTGCGCGCGCGCAAGGCCGACCGCCACGCCACGTCCGACTGGATGGAACTGGAAAAGCAGCGGGGCATTTCGGTGACCTCGTCGGTGATGCAGTTCCCGTACCAGCCGCGCGCCGATCTGCCGGAAAACATCGTGAACCTGCTCGACACCCCGGGCCACGAGGATTTTTCCGAAGACACGTACCGCACGCTGACGGCGGTGGACTCCGCGGTGATGGTGATCGACTCGGTCAATGGCGTGGAAGCGCAGACGATCAAGCTGCTGAACGTGTGCCGCCTGCGCGCGACGCCGATCCTGACGTTCATGAACAAGCTGGACCGCGAAGGCCGCTCGCCCATCGAACTGCTCGACGAAATCGAAGACGTGCTGAAGATCCAGTGCGCGCCGATGACGTGGCCGATCGGCATGGGCAAGGCGTTCCGCGGCGTGTATCACATGATCGACGACAAGGTGCAGCTGTTCGACCCGAAGGGGGAGAAGGGCACCTCGGCGCTGCTCGACGGCCTCGACAATCCCGAACTCGACCGCATCCTGGGCTCGCAGGCCGATGAGCTGCGCATGGAGATCGAACTGGTGCGCGGCGCGTCGCACACGTTCGACCGCGAAGCCTTCCTGGCCGGCCGCCAGACGCCGGTGTATTTCGGTTCGGCCATCAACAACTTCGGTGTGCAGTCGCTGCTGGACGCGCTGTGCCAGCTCTCGCCGCCGCCGCTGGCGCGCCAGACCGAAACGCGCACCGTGGAGCCGCAGGAGGCCAAGTTCAGCGGCTTCGTGTTCAAGATCCAGGCCAACATGGACCCGCGCCACCGCGACCGTATCGCGTTCGTGCGCGTGTGCTCGGGCCGCTTCGACCGTGGCATGAAGCTGCTGCATGTGTCGCAGGGCAAGACCGTGGCCATCAACAACGCCATCACGTTCATGGCGCAGGACCGCAACACGACCGAGGAAGCCTTCGCGGGCGACATCATCGGCGTGCCCAACCATGGCACGATCCGCCTGGGCGATGTGTTCACCGAAGGCGAACCGCTGCGCTTCACGGGCATCCCGTCGTTCGCGCCGGAATTCTTCCGCCGCGCGCGGCTCAACAACCCGCTCAAGGTCAAGCAGTTGCAGAAGGGTTTGCAGCAGTTGGCCGAAGAGGGCGCCACGCAGATGTTCCGCCCGCTGGTCTCCAACGACCTCGTGCTGGGCGCCGTGGGCATGCTGCAGTTCGATGTGGTGGCGCACCGCCTTGAACATGAATATGGCGTCGATGCGATCTTCGAGTCGCACGAATGCGCGACTGCTCGCTGGCTCAAGGGCGACCCGGCCGAGATCGAAAAGCTGATCGACAAGGCCGGCCACAACGTGGCCCTCGACGGTGCGGGCGATCACGTCTACCTGGCGCCAAGCATGGTCAACCTGCGACTGACGCAGGAGCGTTTCCCGAACATCGAGTTCAGGGAGACGCGGGAAATCGCCTAATCCTGTTTGAACGCCTGCATCCACCGCGCCGGCGGGTAATGTGTCAATCACGATACAAAGCCAGTCGGCGCGTGTCCGGGTTCCCGGATAGAATCGGCGTTTTCGCCATGTACGCGGTTGCGTACATGGCACCCCCTCGCCGCCAACGCCCCCATGTCCTCCGCCCCCGCGCAGCCGGCCAATGAGCCGGACAACGTCTTTCGCGACCCCGCTTTCCGTCATTTCTGGTTTGCCCGGCTGTGTACCACCATCGGTTACCAAATCTTTACGGTTGCGGTGGGCTGGCAAATGTATGCGCTCACTAACGACGCGTTCATGCTGGGCATGGTGGGGCTGGTGCAATTCCTGCCGTCGATTGTCCTGCTGCTGATGTCGGGCCATGTGGCCGACCGGTTCGACCGCCGCATCATCGTCCGGACGTGCCAGATGCTGGAGGCGGTCATTGCGATAGCGATGGCGGTGGCCAGTTTCTCGGGCTGGATCACCAGCCAGTACATCTTCCTGTTCGTAGCCTTGATCGGCGGCTGCCGCGCGTTCGAAACGCCCACACTGCAGGCGCTGCTGCCGAGCGTGGTCACGCCGCGCCAGTTGCCGCGCGCGGTGGCACTGGCCAGTTCGGCCGCGCAGGCCGCCATCATCATCGGCCCGGCACTGGGCGGGTTTGCCTATGTGGCCGGCCCCGGCGTGGTCTATTCGATCAGCGCGGTGTTGTTCGCGATTGCAGCGATCCTGGTGTTCACGCTGAAACTGCGCCAGGCACAGCAGAGGCTGACCACGCCGGTCAGTGTCAAGACGCTGTTTGCCGGGTTCGCCTACATCCGCAGCAATCAGGTGCTGCTGGGCGCCGTGTCGCTCGACCTGTTCGCGGTCCTGCTCGGCGGCGCCACGGCCCTGCTGCCGATCTACGCCAAGGACATCCTTCACACCGGCCCGTGGGGGCTGGGATTGCTGCGCTCGTCGCCAGCCATCGGCGCATTGGTCACGGCACTGTGGCTGGCCCGACATCCGCTGAACCGCCGCGTGGGCCGCGTGATGTTCAGCGCCGTGGCGATCTTCGGCGTGGCGACGATGGTGTTTGGCGTATCGAAATGGCTGCCGCTGTCGATGGCCGCACTCGTGGTGCTGGGCGCCTCCGACATGATCAGCGTGGTGGTTCGCCAGACACTGGTACAGCTCGATACCCCCGACGACATGCGCGGCCGGGTGGGCGCGGTCAACTCGGTCTTCATCGGCGCTTCCAACCAGTTGGGCGAATTCGAGTCGGGGGTCACCGCCGCGCTGCTCGGCCCAGTCGGTGCGGTGCTGCTCGGCGGAATCGGTACGATCTGCGTGGTGGCCGCGTGGATCAAGCTGTTCCCGATGCTGACCAACCGGGATCGGCTGCATGACCATCAGGTGGAGGTTGTCAGCCAGGAGAAGGCGGCGCCGGCACGTTGATGTTGCGGCGTGGCTACGACTTCCTGTGTTTGTGTGACCGCGGAGCGTACCCGTTTCTGCGTTACGTCAGTGTTTCGCGCTACGTCCGTTTTGGTCTGTTGCCCGCTAAGAATTAGCTACCTAGAATGCATCCCAACGCATTCGGTTTTGTACCGGGTGCCCAGCCTCCGAGGCCCGCAACGATCTGATCGTTGCGGGCTTTCGTGTTTTATAGCCGGCAGGAGCGAAATTCAGGTGCAGCACTACGTTGTTTATCTAGACGAATTCGGTCATATCGGGCCCTACGTTGCAAGAGACCACGCCAATGTATTTCACAAGTATTTCCATGATCGTGTCCGTGACGTGGCGTTGGTGAGCAGCGGTATCCGCCCGCCAGTTGAGGTCTTGGCTTCAGGGCCGGTTTCGGAACTGGGCTAGCGGGGAGAAGCGACCGGCACAATCTGCGCAGGAGTTGTAAAGACTTCACACACGGCGCCTCGGTTGGGAGAGGTGACGCTAGGGATTCCAAGAGGGGCCGGCGTGTGGCATGCGCCCGCACAACGGCCCACGCAGAAACGGGTACGCTTTTTCCTCTCGCCGGCCCGTTCTGGCACATCCTTCGCAAGTCTTGTCGGTTTTGCCATTTTCCGGAGCCGACGCATGGACTTGAATTTCATCGATCACGCCAAGCTGGAGGCCACCTGGGCCTATCTGGCCCAGTTCGCCGTCAGTCAGGGGTTGAATTGCCTGGCCGCGCTCGCGATTCTGCTGGCCGGCTGGTGGCTCTCCGGCCGGGCGGCACGCGCGTTGCACAACGGTTTGCAGCACACCCATGTGGATGACACGCTGCGCCCGATGCTGGCCAGCGTCGCGCAATGGGTGGTGCGGGTGTTGACCGTGGTGCTGGTGCTCTCCCAGTTTGGCGTGCAGACGGCCAGCATCATCGCCATGCTCGGCGCGGCAGGGTTGGCGATCGGGCTGGCGCTGCAAGGCACGCTGCAGAACATCGCGGCCGGGATCATGCTGGTCTTGCTGCGGCCGTTCCGGGTCGGGCAATACATCGACGCGCAAGGCGTGGCCGGGACCGTGCGCGAGACCGGGCTGTTCATGACGGAGCTGAAGACCTTCGACGGCGTTTGCCTGCGCGTTCCCAACGGCAAGATCTGGGGCAGTCCGATCATGAACTACAGCGAGAACCCCACGCGGCGGATGGACATCGAAGTCACCGTTACCTTCGACAGTCCGATACAGGCGGGGCTCGACGCCCTTCGCGCCATGCTCGACAGTGACAAGCGGTTGCTCGAATCCCCGGCGCGCGAGGTCATGGTGGTGCGCTACACCGACCGTGGCGTCACGCTCAATGCGCGCTACTGGACGTCGAACGATGACTTCTGGAGCGTGCAGTACGGGATGTTCGCCAAGCTGAAGCGGACGATGGAGGATGCGGGTTGTCGAATCGCGGTGCCGGTGCAGGAGGTTCGGGTGCCGGAGGTGGTCGATGCAGACAATGAGCGCGAAGGCGGAGATGGGTATCGCGACCGGATTCTGCTGTCGGGGAAGCCGAACTGAACGAGCTGAAACGTACGCAGAAACGGGTACGCTTTCTCTGCCGCTGACCTGCTCCCCTTGTATGTCGCATCATTGTCTCCGGACGCCACAGATCGACAACCCCATGCTCTGGACGTTAGTCCAAGTTCGAGGGAGAGCTAGGATCGTGGTGTCCATTTCTTGGTAGCGTTTAGCCTAAGC
>Ga0209256_1000269_pt1 | contig 91493 bp, 94 predicted proteins | sample AraplaCol_mCL_r2_2_FD_184270 | JGI IMG/M metagenome (GOLD analysis project Ga0209256, IMG submission 184270) | Arabidopsis root microbial communities from North Carolina, USA - plate scrape MF_Col_mCL_r2 (SPAdes) (version 3) | ecosystem: Host-associated > Plants > Roots > Endosphere | place... | reverse complement strand
TCCGAAGACGAGGCTTTCCTGTTCATTCTGGTAGGCCGTGCGGGGCTCGAACCTGCGACCAACGGATTAAAAGTCCGCTGCTCTACCAACTGAGCTAACGACCCGAAAGAGGCCGTATTATATACGTGCTTCCCGTCGTTTGCCAAGTGGCTTTTTTCATGTCATCCCATTGCGGTGACCTTGAGGACTTCTTCGGCCGTCGTTACGCCGTCGCGCACCTTGAGGGCGCCGGCAATGCGCAGCGGCTTCATGCCTTCGGCCACCGCTTGCTTGCGCAGTGCGGTAATGTCGGCTTCTTCCTCCATCAGCGCGTTGAAGGCTTCGCTGGTGGTCAGCAGCTCGTAGATGCCCGTGCGTCCGCGGAAGCCGGTCTGGCGGCATTCAGGGCAGCCTACCGGACGGTAAATCTGTTCCGGCTTCTCGATATTCCAGCCGCCGCTCAGGCCATTCCATACGTCGTCGTTGATCTCGCCGCCGGCTACTTTGCATTCCGTGCACAGCGTACGAACCAGACGCTGCGCCATGATGCCGATCAGCGTCGCTTCCAGCATGTAGTAGGGCACGCCGAGTTCCAGCAAGCGCATGACGGCCGACGGTGCATCGTTGGTGTGCAGGGTGGAGAGCACCAAGTGGCCGGTCAGTGCGGCCTGGATCGCCATTTCCGCCGTCTCCAGGTCGCGGATTTCGCCGACCATGATGATGTCCGGGTCCTGTCGCATCAGGGCGCGCACGCCGTCGGCAAAAGTCAGGTCGATACCAGGCTGCACCTGCATCTGGTTGAACGAGGCTTCCACCATCTCGATCGGGTCTTCCACCGTACAGACGTTGACCTCCGGCGTGGCCAGGGCTTTCAGCGTGGTGTACAGCGTGGTGGTCTTGCCTGAACCGGTAGGCCCGGTGACCAGGATGATGCCGTGCGGACGGTTGGTCAGCGAATCCCAGCGCTGTGCGTCTTCCGGCGGGAAGCCGAGTTCCGGCAGGGTCTTCACCACCACGTCCGGGTCGAAGATACGCATCACCAGCTTTTCACCGAAGGCAGTCGGCAGGGTGGATAGACGCAGTTCGATTTCCTGGCCGCCGGCGGTGCGAGTCTTGATACGGCCATCCTGCGGACGGCGTTTCTCGATCACGTCCATGCGGCCCAGCAGCTTGATACGCGCGGTCATCGCGATCATCACCACAGCCGGTACCTGGTAGACCTGGTGCAGCACGCCGTCGATACGGAAGCGGATGGTGCCGAGGTCGCGCTTTGGCTCGAGGTGGATATCGGAAGCGCGCTGCTCGAAGGCGTACTGCCACAGCCAGTCGACGATATTGACTACGTGCTGGTCGTTGGCGTCGACGGTCTTGTTCGACTTGCCCAGTTCAACCAGCTGCTCGAAGTTGTTGCGCAGTGCCAGGTCCTGTCCTGTGTTCTTGTTCGCGTGCTTGATCGACTTGGCCAGCGAGAAGAACTGCGAGGTGTACTGCGAAATGTCGAGAGGGTTCGAAATCACGCGCTTGATGATGCGGCGCGAGACCTTGGCGATTTCCGCTTCCCACTCCAGCGCGAAAGGATCTGCGGTGGCCACGGTCAGCGTATCGGCCGTGATTTCCACCGGCAGGATATTGAAGCGCGCCGCATAGCTGGCCGACATCACGTCCGCGACCTTGGTGAAGTCAATTTTCAGCGGGTCGATGCGATAGAAGGGCAGCCTGGCGCGCTGCGCCAGCCATTCCGTCAGCAGGTCCAGCGTCAAAAGCTTGCCGGTCTTGGCCGACACCAGCTTGCAGTGCGCCACGGCGCTCAGTGGATGCATGGCGCCGGGCGTGTTTCGGATAATGCCCTGCGCTTGGGAATAATGCGCTTTGACTTCGGCTTTCTCGACCATTCCATCAGCCAGCAGCCAGGTGAAGATAATTTGCAGATCGAGTGCTTTTGCCATTTCTAACCTTATGCGAGTGCGGCTTTCAGTCCTTTAAGCCAGGACTTGGCGGGCAATTTGGTGTCGGCGACGATTTGCGCGGCGCGTTCGGCCAGCGCAGCAACGTCGATCGTGCGGCGGGTCTTGAAGGCGATCGCCACCACGTTCCCATCGTGCACCTCCGGCAGCGACACCACCTGCGGGAAGGCGAACTTCATCGCCTTCAGGTTCTTGGCATAGCTCGGGTGGTCGCCAAACAGGTTGACGGTCATGATGCCACCGTCATTCAGGCAGGCGGCGCATGCCTGGTAGAACTCGGGCGTGTCCAGCACCGGGCCGCGTGCGGTAGCGTCGTACAGGTCGACCTGCAGCGCATCCAGCGTGCCGTGGTTGTCCGGGTTGGTGACGTAATCCATCGCATCCATTTCCACCACGTTCAGGCGGCCGTCGTTGTCGGGCAGCTTGAACATCGAATAGCAGATGCTGATCACGGACGGATTCAATTCCACCGTGGTCACTTGCGCATCGGGGAAGTGCTTGTAGCAGAACTTGGTCAGCGCGCCGGTGCCCAGGCCCAGTTGTGCGATATGGGCCGGTGCATCGTTCCACAGCATCCAGGCGTTCATCTGCTGGGCGTACTCCAGTTCCGGCCAATCCGGCTTGCGGATGCGCATGGCGCCTTGAACCCACTCGGTGCCGAAATGCAGGTAGCGCACGCCATCCATTTCGGACAGGGTGACGGGAGCGAACTTGGGTTTTCGCGTCGCCGGACGCGAAGACTCTTCTTTTTCGATGGATTTACGTTTAATCAGCATGGTGGCATTATCACGCGTTATCTTGCTTGCAAGCAAGCGCGCCAAATAAAAAAGGGGACGTAACACATTTCCGCCGCGCGGAAATGTGTTACGTCCCCTTTTTTATTCGGCGGATCAGTTGTTCATCGGTTCCACGTTGACGCGCAGGCGGATGCGCTGGCCCGGATCGTAGCTCATGAAGCTGGTGTAGTTGCGGCCGCGGTAATCGTATTCCACGTTGTAGCCGGTGGTGCGGGTTTCGTAGGCATCGACCATGCGGCACTGCTTGACGGCCTGTTCCTGCACGCCGGCTGGCTGCGCGTTCGAGTTCTGGGTGCGGTCGCCGATCACGGCGCCGGCAATCGCGCCGGCTGCGGTGGCGGCGGTCTTGCCGTGGCCGGAACCAACCTGGCTACCCACCGCGGCGCCCAGCAAGCCGCCCAGGATGGAGCCGCCAACACCGCGCTCCTGCGGCTGCTGCACCTGGACATACTCGGTGCGGCATTCCTGGCGCGGGCGGTTGATCTGTTCGGTCACCGGCGTCACGCGGGTCACGCGGCCGTAGTCTTCAAAATCCGTTGCTTGCGCCTGCGCCAGTGGCAGGGCGCCGAGGCTCAAGGCTGCGAAAAACAATTTAGTTTTGGCGTTCATTTAATTTACCTCGTTATGGTTCTTGGGCAGTTCGCTCGTTTGAATTTGGAATTGCACGTCTAAATATTAACGCCGCTGCTTGTATCCTTGGGGGAAGTAAGGCAACAAAATGTAACCCCATGCTTTTGGGTTAATATGGTAAGTTTTTAACAAAACTTGCGTTAGGACTCACTTTCGGGTTGATTCATAGAGGACAACACGTTACCCTTATGGCGTGGAATCAGATTGACAGGGAGAAACGAAAGCTCCGGCCCCGGCGCATTGACCCGCCAGCGGCTTGTACTTCTGATAGGTCGATTTGAGGGAAAGATGAGTTTGTTGATAACTGTGCCGCCTAATCTAGTCCAGTCTATTCGCGCCTTCCGCGTGGCAGAGCTGCAGGACGAGGCAGCGCGCCTGGGGCAGCATTTCTTGTATGCGCATTGCAATGCCGGCCTGACCAAGCAACAAGTCCTGGGCATTATTGCCGAGTCTTTCCACATCCCCAAACCGCACGCCAAGAATTTCGACGCCCTGCGCGAAACCCTGACCGAAACCATGGCCAAGGCAGGCGAACAGACCGGCTTCCTGGCGGTGCTGGAGCAGTTGCCAAATACGCAAAAGTTTGACCGTGAAGCACGCGAGTGCCTGCTCGACGTCTTCCGCGATGCGGCTGATTTCTGGGCCGAAAAGAAAGTGCCGTTCCGCGTCTTCTACTCCTTCGAGTAAGCCTTAAATTCCCCTTGCCACGCCTGCTGCGCCGCAGCATAATGTCGCCTTGGCTCGCCTGAGCAGGTACAATGGCGGCCATGAAAAACATCGTCATCCTCATTTCCGGACGCGGAAGCAATATGGAAGCGGTGGTCCGTGCAGCCCAGGCCGAACAATGGCCAGCGCGCATCGCCGCCGTCATCAGCAATAAGGCGGACGCCAAGGGCCTCGAATTCGCGGCCTCGCACGGCATCCCGACCGCAGTAGTCAGCAACAAGGATTACCCTAGCCGCGAAGCATTCGATGCTGCGCTGCAGGAAGTCATTGACGGCTTCAGCCCCGACCTGGTGGTGCTGGCCGGTTTCATGCGCATCCTGACGCCGGGCTTCGTCGCCCACTACGAAAACCGCATGCTGAATATCCACCCATCGCTGCTGCCGCTGTTCCCAGGACTGCACACGCACGAGCAGGCGCTGGCATCGGGCGCAGCCACGCACGGCGCCACCGTGCACTTCGTGACCGCGGAGCTGGACCATGGGCCGCTGGTGGACCAGGTGTCCGTGCCTGTCCTGCCGGGCGATACCGCCGATGTGCTGGCGGCGCGCGTGCTGGAGCAGGAATGGATCATGTACCCGCGTGCTATCCGCTGGTTCGTTGAAGGCCGATTGAGGGTCGAAGATGGCAAGGTCAATATTGACCGCAACTGAATAGAGAAAGAACACCATGCGTTTGCCACCATACGTCCTCACCAGCGCCGAAAACGTGCTGCGTGAAATCATGCGCTTCACCGCACCGGCCGACACCACCCTGTCGCACTTCTTCAAATCGCACCCGAAGCTGGGCGGCCGCGAGCGCGGCGCCATCGCTGAATCGGTTTACGCCGTGCTGCGTAACAAAGCCTTCTTCACCGACCGCGCCGAAGCGGGCGCCGGCGGCGCCACCATGCGCCGCCTGGTCCTGCTGGGCATGGCCGATGCAGTCGGCATCGATGCGCTGCCGGGCTTGAGCGAAGAAGAATCCGAATGGCTGAAGCGCCAGCTGGAAATCGACCGCTCGCTGCTGCACAAATCGATGCGCGCGAACATGCCGAAGTGGCTGTTCGACAAGCTGGTCGCCCAATACGGCGAAGACGAAACCCTGGCCCTGGCCGACGCGCTGAATACCCCGGCGCCGCTGGACCTGCGGGTCAACGCCATGAAGGCCGACCGCGATGCGGTGGTGGCCGAACTGGCGACCGCACCTATCGTGGCCGAGCCGACTCCGTTTGCCCCGCTGGGCCTGCGCCTGAAGAAGAAACCTGCGCTGCAGAACCTGCCGCTGTTCAAATCCGGCGCAATTGAGGTGCAGGATGAAGGCAGCCAGCTGCTGGCCCAGATCCTCGGCGCCAAGCGTGGCGAGATGGTGGTGGACTTCTGCGCAGGCGCCGGCGGCAAGACGCTGGCGCTGGGCGCGCAGATGCGCAATACCGGCCGCCTGTACGCCTTCGACGTCTCCGAAAAGCGCTTGAGCAAGCTGAAGCCGCGCCTCGCGCGCTCCGGCCTGTCCAACGTACACCCGGTCGCCATCGCGCACGAAAAGGACGCCAAGGTCAAGCGCCTTGCAGGTAAGATCGACCGCGTGCTGGTGGATGCGCCATGCTCGGGCATGGGCACGCTGCGCCGCAATCCGGACGTGAAGTGGCGCCAGCCGGAAGGCGCGATCGCCGAGATGCACGAGAAGCAGGTTTCGATCCTGGACGGCGCCGCACGCCTGGTCAAAGGCGGCGGTCGCCTGGTGTACGCCACCTGCTCGCTGCTGGACGAAGAGAACGACGCCGTCGCCAAGCAATTCATCGAAACCCATCCGGATTTCGAGCTGGTGCCGATGTCCAAGGTTCTGGCAGAACAGAAGATCGCCAACCTCGAGATGGGCGACTACCTGAAGCTGCTGCCGCACAAGCACCAGACCGACGGCTTCTTCGCCGCCGTATTCGAACGCAAGCCAATGGCCAAGCCGGCCAAGGCCGACGAAGAGTAACAGCCCAGCCCGCGGCGGGAAAAGGGAAAAAAGGGGTACGTCCCCTTTTTTCCCTTTTCCGCTGCGGGCGCGACCATAAGGAGAAAGTCGAACGATGCCGTTGGCAAATTTGCTGAATGACCTGTTGGGCGATTTGCGCGATCCGAGCCTGATGTGGCAGGTGGGCGCGATCGCGTTGTCCATCTTGCTGGGCTGGGCCTTGTCGCGCTTCCTGTGGCGCGGCGTCAAGGCGCATACCGCGAACAACAATGTGGCGCGCTTTGGTGTGGAGAGCTTCGGCCGCGTCGTCGGTCCGCTGGCCATCGTCGCCTTGCTGTGGGCTTCGCAGAAAATGCTGGGCCGACTGCACCAGCATACGAACCTGTTCAACCTGGCGTTGCCGATCTTCAGTTCGCTGGCGGTGATCCGCTTCGGCTTCTACCTGTTGCGCCGCGTGTTCGCGCGCGGCGGCGTGGTGGGCGAGGGCATGCAGAATTTCGAGAAGGCCTTCCAGCTCCTCGTGTGGCTGGCCTTCGTGCTGTACATCACCGGCTTCTACCAGGACGTCTTCGACTTCCTCGATGACACGCTGATCCCGCTCGGCAAGCACAAGGTTTCGATTGCGACCATCCTGCAGGCGGCGGTCTCGGTCGTGGTGCTGCTGCTGCTGGCAATGTGGGCGGGCGCGGCGCTGGAAGAGCGCCTGATGAACCTGCACACCATGCACTCCAACCTGCGCGTGGTGTTCGCGCGCATGGGCCGTGCGGTGCTGATCCTGGTGGCGGTGCTGGTCAGCCTGTCGCTGGTGGGCATCGACCTGACCGTGCTGTCGGTGTTCGGCGGGGCGCTGGGTGTCGGCCTCGGCCTGGGCTTGCAGAAGATCGCCAGCAATTATGTGTCCGGCTTCATCATCCTGCTCGATCGCAGCCTGACCATCGGCAACGTTATCACGGTCGACAAGTACAGCGGCCAGGTTACCCAGATTAATACCCGCTATACCGTGTTGCAGGGGACCGATGGCGTTGAATCCATCGTGCCGAACGAAATGCTGGTGTCGGGCGCGGTGCAGAATTCTTCCTTGTCCAATCCGGCGGTGGTGATCGTCACCCGCGTGACCGTCGGCTACGACAGCGATGTGGACGTCGTGCTCAAGCTGATGGAAGACGCGGCGCTCTCAATCGAGCGCGTGATGAAGGACAAGCCGCCATCGGGCATGCTGCAAGCCTTCGGCGCCGACGGCCTGGAGCTGGCGCTGGCCTTCTGGATCGCCGATCCGGAAAACGGCCGTGGCGGCGTGACCTCCGATGTCAATCGGGCAATCTGGAAGTCCTTGAAAGAAAACGGAATTTCTGTACCGTTCCCGCAACGCGAGATCCGGCTGCTGGGCCCTCTGCCAGAGCAGTCTGCCTAAAAAATAATCAGTGCCTAAGGGAAAACCTTCCGCTAATCACCTACGAAAGCGCGTACAATTGCGCCTATTCGTAGGTCCTCACTTGGAGTTGTAATGGATTTAAGCGCAGTTCTCGATTTCATCAGCAATGGCGTGACCGGCCTGGGTGCCTGGGCAACGGTTGGCGTCACGCTGATCCTGACCCACATCACCATCGCCAGCGTGACGATCTTCCTGCATCGCCACCAGGCGCACCGTGCTCTGGAACTGCACGCGATCCCATCGCACTTCTTCCGCTTCTGGCTGTGGCTGACCACCGGCCAGGTGACCAAGGAATGGGCTGCCATCCACCGCAAGCACCACGCCAAGTGCGATACCGAAGAAGATCCGCACAGCCCGGTCACCAAGGGCATCAAGAAAGTGTTCTGGGAAGGCGCCGAGCTGTACCGCGCTGAATCCAAGAATAAGGAAACCATGGAGAAGTATGGCCACGGCACGCCTGACGACTGGATCGAGAAGAACCTGTACTCTCGCTTCAGCTGGCAAGGCGTGGCGCTGATGCTGATCATCGACTTCATCCTGTTCGGCGCCAAGGGCATTACCGTGTGGGCCGTGCAGATGCTGTGGATTCCTGTGACCGCCGCCGGCATCATCAACGGTATCGGCCACTGGTGGGGCTACCGCAACTACGACTGCTCCGATGCGGCGACCAACATTATCCCTTGGGGCATCATCATCGGCGGCGAAGAGCTGCACAATAACCACCACACCTACGCGACTTCGGCCAAGCTGTCGTCCAAGTGGTATGAGTTCGACATCGGCTGGGGCTATATCCGCGCGATGGAAATGATCGGCATGGCCAAAGTGAAGAAGATGCCGCCGAAGCCTAAGTTCGATACCGCCAAGGTTAAGGCTGACTTCGAAACCCTGCAGTCCGTGATCGCCAACCGCTACGACGTGATGGCCAAGTATGCCAAGTCCGTCAAGCACGCATGGAAAGAAGAACTGGAGCAGCTGAAGGACAAGTCGCAGCTCAAGGCGCGCTTCCCGAAATCGACCCGCAAGCTGCTGCAGCGCGAGCCAGGCAAGCTGGAAGCCCCGCAGAAGCAGCAGTTGGTGGAACTGTTCCAGCACTCGAAGGCGCTGGAAACCATGCACAATATGCGCGTGGAACTGGGCATGCTGTGGGAGCGTTCGCACTTCACCCGTGATGAACTGGTGCAGAAGCTGCAAGACTGGTGCGAGCGCGCGGAAGCGTCGGGCATCAAGTCCCTGCAGGAATTTTCGATGCGCCTGCGTAGCTACGCATAAGCAACACACTACTCCAACGAAACGGCCCTACGGGGCCGTTTTGCTTTATGCTGTTGCCGTTGGGAAAATAATTAGACGGAGGTTTTGTGAAATTGTGGATTTTGCCGCTGGCGATGATGCTGGCGGGTAGTGCCCAGGCTGCGTCTTGGGAAATCAAGCCGAATGGCCTGGGGCCTTACAAGGTCGGCGCGCGCTATGAGAACCTGGGCAATACCTTTGGCGGCCTGGAAGCGGATTCGATGATCACCGAGGATAAGGTATGCCGCGTGGCGCGCTCCAAGCGATACCCGAACGTCAACCTGACCTTTGTGAAGAAGGTGGTGGCGCGGGTTGATGTGTCTGGTGGCTTTGGCACCGACCGTGGCGTGCGTATTGGCGATCCGGCATCCAAGCTGCAGCGCGTGTATGGCGACGCGGTGAAACCGCATCCGCAGAACGCCGACTGGCTGATGGTGGAAACGGGCGACCGTGAACTGGCCATCCGTTATGTGATGCATGAGGGGAAAGTGAAAGCGATCCACGCCGGCAAGCGCCTGCAGCTTCAGACGGAAGGCGGCTGCCAATAAAAAAACCGCCCCGAGGGGCGGTTTTTTGTTCGAACCGAAGATCGATTACTTGATCTTGGTTTCCTTGTACATCACGTGCTTGCGTGCTTTAGGATCGAACTTCATGATTTCCATTTTGGAAGGCATGGTGCGCTTGTTCTTGGTCGTGGTGTAGAAGTGACCAGTACCAGCGGTCGATTCCAGCTTGATCTTGTCGCGGCCAGTTTTTGCCATGATTCAGCTCCCTATTAAACTTTCTCGCCACGTGCACGCATGTCGGCCAGGACGGCGTCGATGCCGACCTTGTCGATTACGCGCAGACCGGCGTTAGACAGACGCAGGGAGACCCAGCGGTTTTCAGATTCAACAAAAATACGACGGTTCTGCAGGTTTGGCAGGAAACGACGCTTGGTTTTGTTGTTTGCGTGGGAAACGTTGTTGCCGACCATCGGCTTCTTCCCAGTTACTTGGCAAACACGTGCCATGGCACACTCCTTGAATTACTTCCGAAATTGGAAAAACAAGAGTATATGGAAATTTCCCAAGATTTTCAAGCACTTGCGAAAAACAATTGTGTCACGTGCAAACGCAAAATTTAACATTATGCGCCAGCTAGATTTGACCATGTTCGGCGAAGGAGTGAACCTGGTGTCCCGCCACGACAAAATGATCCAGGATACGGATGTCCACCAGGGCCAGCGCCTGCACCAGCGCCCTTGTCAGCAGCAGGTCCGACTCGCTGGGAGAGGGGGAGCCGGACGGGTGGTTATGGGCCAGCATGACCGAGGCGGCATTTCGCGCCAGGGCTTCACGCACCACTTCCCGGGGATAGACGCTGGTATGCGTGAGTGTGCCGCGAAATAATTCGCAGGCTTCGATCAGGCGGTTTTTGACGTCCAGGAACAGCACATGGAAGGATTCATATGGCTGGCCGGCCAGCGACAGCCGCAGAAAATCCTTCACGGCGTGCGGTGAGGTCATCTCTTCCCCGCATGACATTTCCTCGGCGATCGCGCGGCGTGCCAATTCGACAACGGCCTGCAGCTGGGCGTATTTGGCGGCCCCCAGGCCGGGCACGGCAGTAAATTCGGCTCGGCTGGCATGGATCAGGGAGCGCAGGGAGCCGAATCGGCCCAGCAGGTCGGTTGCGAGCGCCACCGCATCCTTGCCGGGAATGCCCACCCGCAGGAAGATCGCCAGCAATTCGGCATCGGACAGGGCTTGCGGCCCGGCTTTCAGCAATCGCTCTCTTGGGCGCAGCTGTTCTGGCCAGTCTGAAATCGGCATTCCCGCCTCCCGCTTGCGAAATATGCATTGTCCGGCGGGGCAGTGGAAGGCGCTTTGAAGCGCCTCAAGCGTGCCGCTTATTGTTGTGGCGGGCGATACACCACGGCGTTGTCGATCGCGTACAGGTAGCAGTGCTGCTTGTATTCTGTTTCGCAGGTTTTGAGGGCGCGTTCCGCCGGATCGCGTGAGGCATTTTTGTCCTTTGGCACCAGGCTCCACGCATACCAGGTGTGGCCGTCGTCGCTGATGGCAAAGGCGCGCGGCAGGGGCGATTGCAGGAAGCGCTTATAGGTTGATTCTGGCCCGTCCCCAGCCGCAACGCGTTTGAACTTGGCGATATCGTCAATTTCCGCGTAGCCGGAAGGCTGGATCACCGGCCTTGGCAAAGGGCTGACAGCCAGTTTTGGCGAGGCGGGCGGCGGTGGGGCTTCCTTCTTGCGTTCCTCCGCCTTGGCGAGCCAGGCGGCATGCCGCTCCGGCAGCAACTTGGACAGCTTGATCGGCCGCGCCAGGTTCAGGTTCTGGCCGTCGGTGAAGCCGGCCGTGCTGATGCCGACGAGGCGGCCGTTTTCGTCGAACACACCGCCGCCGCTGGAGCCAGGCGAAATCGGCGCGCTGATCTGGATCCATGCCAGCGACCCTTTGCCATCCTTGCGCAGGGCGGACACCAGGCCGTCGCTCAGTGTCAGTTCCAGGCCGCGTGGATTGCCAAGGGCATAAATGCGACTGCCGACAGTGAGCATGTCGCTGTCGCCCTGTTCCACGGCAGGAGCATCCAGGCCGCGCGCCGTGACCTGGCAGATATCGTTTTCCGGGTCGGCATACTGCAGGACGATGCCAAAGCTGCGGTTGTCCTGTTTGATGGAGGCACTCTGGCTTCCGATCAGTACGTGGCAGTTGGTCAGCAGCGTTTCACGGCCAATCACGACGGCGCTGCCTTGCAGGGCGGGCTTGCCCAGCTTGTCAAAGGTATTGACCTGCCAGACGCTGGGGGCCAGCTTGGCGTACAACTGGTCTGCCGGTAAAGCATGGCTGGCAAAAGGGAGGCTGGCGAACAGCAGGCCGGCGCAGGCAGGCAACAATCGGGGCAGGGACATTCCGTGCTTTCGTGATGGCGATAGGGAATATTAGTATTTCCACATCGCTTAAATCAACTGCTGAAATGGGCAGGCTGGCGGCCAAGGCTTTACAATAGCGTTTTTGCCTGTCACCAGAGTTGTTTCCATGACTAACGTTGTCACTGCTTCGGCCTACCTTACCCTGCAATACCGTCTTGCCTCCATGGACGGCACCAATATCGTCTCTACCTTCGAAGGCAACCCTGCCACGCTGATGCTGGGCCAGGGCCAACTGGCCCCGAATCTGGAAGCGCTGCTGATCGGCCTGCCGGAAGGGACGCACAAGGTGTTCGAACTGGCGCCGGGCGAAGCATTCGGCCCGCGCAATCCGGACCTGGTACAGGCTGTGTCGCGTGCGACGCTGGCCGAGAACTCCGATCCGGACAATGAATACAAGATCGGCGACCTGGTTGACTTCGCTGCGCCGAAAGGCGGCCGTTTCGCCGGCGTCCTGCGCGAACTGCGTGATGATGTCGCCATCTTCGACTTCAACCACCCGCTGGCCGGCCAGCCGGTCAAGTTTGAAGTGAACCTTATCTCTGTGCTGTAAGAATCATGGACAAAGAAATCCTCCTCGCCCAGCCGCGCGGCTTTTGCGCCGGCGTTGACCGCGCCATCGAAATCGTCGAGCGCGCATTGCAGCAGTTCGGCGCGCCGATTTACGTGCGCCACGAAATCGTGCACAACGCCTATGTAGTGGAAGACCTGCGCGCCAAGGGCGCCATCTTCATCGAAGAACTGGATGACGTCCCGGCCGGCAACACCCTGGTGTTCTCCGCGCACGGCGTATCCAAAGCCGTGCGCGCCGAAGCGGAATCGCGCGGCTTGTCGATTTTTGACGCGACCTGCCCGCTGGTGACCAAGGTCCACGTGGAAGTGGCCAAGATGCGCAAGCAGGGCTGCGAGATCATCATGATCGGCCACAAGGGCCATCCGGAAGTCGAGGGCACCATGGGCCAGACGGAAGAGGGCATGTACCTGGTCGAAACAGTCGAGGACGTGGCTGCTTTGCAGGTGCAAAAGCCCGACGAATTGGCATATGTGTCGCAAACGACACTTTCCGTGGATGATACGGCACAAATCATCGAAGCCCTGAAGGCAAAATACCCGAATATTATTGAGCCTAAAAAAGGCGACATTTGCTACGCCACCACCAACCGTCAGGAAGCCGTGAAATTCATGGCGCCGCAGGTGGAAGTGGTGATCGTGGTGGGCTCGCCGAACAGCTCCAACTCCAACCGCCTGCGCGAGGTGGCCGAGAAGAAGGGCACCCCGGCCTATATGGTGGACAATGCCACGCAGATCAATCCAGCCTGGCTGGAAGGCAAGCTGCGCGTTGGCGTGACGGCCGGTGCTTCGGCGCCGGAAGTGCTGGTCGACGCCGTGATCAACCGCCTGAAAGAATTGGGCGCAAAGAGCGTGCGCACGCTGGAAGGCGTGGAAGAAGCGGTCACTTTCCCATTGCCAAAAGGTCTCGGCTGAATTAAATTTTGCGGGACGCGGATTTTCCGCGATTAGTTTTTCGGAAACATCGCTATCATGGCGAACGCTTCCAATCGGCGGCACCACGAGGGTTAACCTTGGGTGCCGTTTTTATTAGTCATTAAAGGCAGACGATGGATACATTTATCCAACAAATTCTCAACGGCCTGGTGCTGGGCAGTATGTATGCGCTGGTGGCCCTCGGTTATACGATGGTCTACGGCGTGCTGAACCTGATCAACTTTGCCCACGGCGACGTGCTGATGATCGGCGCGATGATTGGCCTGTCCATCCTGAATTTGTTGGGTGTGTATGCGCCCGGCCTGCCAGGCTATGTGCAGCTTGGCATCGCCATCATCGGCGCCATCCCGGCCTGCATGCTCGTGAATATCCTGATCGAGCGCATTGCCTACCGCCGCCTGCGCAATGCGCCGCGCCTGGCGCCGCTGATCACCGCTATCGGCGTGTCCTACCTGCTGCAAACCTTCGCCATGATGATCTGGGGCCGCAACCCGCTGCCGTTCCCGCAGCTGCTGCCGACCGAGCCAATCATGGTTGGCGGCGCCGTAATCACCGTGACCCAGGTGCTGCTGCTGGTGCTGGCCGCCGTCTCGATGTTCGGCCTGGTGATGCTGGTGGAACGCACCCGCATGGGCCGTGCCATGCGTGCCGTCGCGGAGAACCCGCGCGTCGCCGGCCTGATGGGCGTGGATTCGAACAAGATCATCGTCGCCACCTTCGCCATTGGTGCGGCGCTGGCGGCCGTGGCGGGCGTGATGTGGGGCGCCAATTACGCCTCCATCCAGTTCGCGATGGGTTTCATGCCTGGCCTGAAAGCCTTCTGCGCTGCGGTGCTGGGCGGGATTGGGAATATCTATGGCGCCATGATCGGCGGCATCGTGCTGGGCATTATTGAATCGCTGGGCGCCGGCTACATCGGTGAACTGACGGGTGGCTTCCTGGGTTCGCACTACCAGGATATTTTCGCCTTCATCGTGCTGATCCTGGTGCTGACGGTACGTCCGTCCGGCATCATGGGTGAACGCGTAGCCGACCGCGCCTGATAAGGATCCGACAATGCTGAATTTCGACGTACAAAAGAATCCAAAGCAGGCCTACATCAGCATGGCGCTGCTGGCGGCCGCGCTGCTCGTCTTCCCGTTTTTTGCCGCGCAGTTCGGCAATTCCTGGGTGCGCATCGCCGACCTGGCGCTGCTCTACATCATGCTGGCGGTGGGCCTGAACATCGTGGTGGGCTTTGCCGGCCTGCTGGACCTGGGCTATATCGCTTTCTACGCGGTAGGCGCCTACATGACCGGCCTTCTGGCATCGCCGCAGTTCGCGACCGTGCTGGAATCGCTGATCAATATGAATCCGGCTGTCGGCGAGGCGCTGGCGTCCGTTCTGGGCGAGGATATCCGCACCAACGGCATTCACTTGTCGGTGTGGGTGATTATTCCGATGGCCGCTGCACTGGCGGGCTTCTTTGGTGCGGTGCTCGGCGCACCGACCTTGAAGCTGCGCGGCGACTACCTGGCCATCGTAACCCTGGGCTTCGGTGAAATCATCCGTATCTTCATGAACAACCTGAATGATCCGGTCAATATCACCAACGGTCCGCAAGGCATCAACCTGATCGATCCGATCCGCGTGTTCGGCGTCAACCTGGCAGGCGAGCAGGGCTCGCGCGCCACGGTCTTCATCGGCAGCTTCTCCATGCCTTCGGTGAACGCCTACTACTTCCTGTTCCTGGCGCTGACCATCGCCACCGTGTTTGTCACCAGCCGCCTGCAGCATTCCCGCCTGGGCCGCGCATGGGTGGCGATCCGCGAAGATGAAATCGCGGCCAAGGCCATGGGCATCAATACCCGCAACGTGAAGTTGCTGGCATTCTCGATGGGCGCTACTTTTGGCGGCGTGGCAGGCGCCATGTTCGCTTCCTTCCAAGGCTTCGTTTCGCCGGAATCGTTCTCGCTGACCGAATCGATCGCCGTGCTGGCGATGGTGGTGCTGGGCGGTATCGGCCACATTCCTGGCGTGGTGCTGGGCGGTGCGCTGCTGGCGGCACTGCCGGAAATCCTGCGCCACGTCGTGGAACCGCTGCAAATGAAGCTGTTCGGCAAAGTGCTGATCGAATCGGAAGTGCTGCGCCAGTTGCTGTACGGCCTGGCAATGGTGGTGATCATGCTGACCCGTCCAGCGGGCCTGTGGCCTTCGCCCAAGCATGAAGATCGTCCCGCGGATGGCGATGCCGACTCCAAAGGCCAGTCCACCGGCGTAATGGCAGCATGAGGTTAGTAGAGATGAACGAACAAGTAATCCTGAATATCGAAGGCGTCAACAAACGCTTCGGCGGCCTGCAGGCGTTGACCGACGTGCGCATCAAGATCAACAAAGGCCAGATCTACGGCCTGATCGGACCGAACGGCGCCGGCAAGACCACCTTCTTCAATGTGATCACCGGCTTGTACCAGCCCGACACCGGCACATTCGAGCTGGCCGGCAAGCCTTATTCGCCATCGGCCCCGCACGCCGTGGCCAAGGCCGGCATCGCCCGCACCTTCCAGAACATCCGCCTGTTTGGCGAAATGACTGCGCTGGAAAACGTCATGGTGGGCCGCCATGTGCGCTCGCACCAGGGCGTATTCGGCGCCATCTTCCGTCACAAGGCTGCTCGTGAAGAAGAGCAGGCGATCCGCAAGCGCGCGCAGGAACTGCTGGACTTCGTCGGCATCGGCCAGTTCGCCAGCCGCACCTCGAAGTACCTGTCCTACGGCGACCAGCGCCGCCTGGAAATCGCCCGCGCCCTGGCGACCGACCCGCAGCTGCTGGCGCTGGACGAGCCTGCCGCCGGCATGAACGCGACCGAAAAGCTGGCGCTGCGCGAGCTGCTGGTCAAGATCAAGAACGAAGGCAAGACCGTGCTGCTGATCGAGCACGACGTGAAGCTGATGATGGGCCTGTGCGACCGTATCAGCGTGCTCGAATACGGCAAGCTGATTGCAGAAGGCCTGCCGGCCGAAATCCAAAGCAATAAAGCAGTGATTGAAGCCTATCTGGGAGGAGCGCACTGATGGGCGCCAATGTGTTGAAAGTATCGGGCCTGAAGGTCGCTTACGGCGGCATCAAGGCAGTCAAAGGCATCGACCTGGAAGTCAACGAAGGCGAACTGGTAACCCTGATCGGCGCCAATGGTGCCGGCAAGACCACCACGCTGAAGGCCATCACCGGCACCCTGCCGCCGTCCAAGGTTGAAGGCACCGTGTCTTATATGGGCCAGTCCCTGAAAGGTTCGCAGTCCTTCCACCTGGTCGAGAAAAAGCTGGCCATGGTTCCCGAAGGCCGCGGCGTATTCACCCGCATGACCATCACCGAGAACCTGATGATGGGCGCCTACACCATGAACGACAAGGCTGCCATTGCGGCCGATATCGAGAAGTGGTTTGGCGTCTTCCCGCGCCTGAAGGAACGCGCAACGCAGCTGGCAGGCACTTTGTCCGGCGGCGAGCAGCAGATGCTGGCCATGGCGCGTGCGCTGATGTGCCACCCGCACTTGCTGCTGCTGGACGAGCCCTCCATGGGCCTGTCGCCGATCATGGTGGAAAAGATTTTCGAAGTGATCAGGGACGTGCACAAACAGGGCATCACCGTTTTGCTCGTGGAGCAGAACGCCAAGCTGGCGCTGCAAGCGGCCGACCGCGGCTACGTGATGGAGTCGGGGGCGGTCACCATGACCGGCAAGGCCGACGACATGCTGCACGACCCGCGCGTGAAAGCCGCATACCTCGGCGAATAATCTCAGAACTCGACTGAGACGCTGAAGCCACCGCCTTCGCGGTTTTCCATGCCGACGCGGGCGCCATGGTTGTCGGCGATATGGCGCACGATCGACAGCCCCAGGCCGCATCCGCCGGGGCGGCTTCCTTCTGGGCGGAAGAACCGGTCCGATAGGCGCGGCATGTCGGCCGGGTTCACGCCCGGCCCATTGTCGCTGACGCGGAGCAGGGCGCCTTGGCCTTGCTGCTGCACGATGACGTCGATCCGCCCTTCCTCCGGGGCATAGCGCAAGGCATTGTCCAACAGGTTGTTCAGCAGGATGCGCAGGCTGTCCGGTTCCGCCCGAACGTACACCGCTTCCTGCCCCTCCACGCCAAGGTCGACGCTTCGGTTTTGCGCCAGCGTGCTGTAATCGGCCACGGCATCGCAGGCCAGGCGCAGTAAATCCACATTTTGCAAGTCCTGGCGCGCGGTGCCGGCTTCCGCCCGTGCCAGGTTGAGCAGCTGGTGTACGAGACGGCTGGTGCGGTCCAGCCTTTCATGCAGCTTGGCGAAGTTGTGCTGGCGCGCTTCGTCGTTGCCTGAACGTTCCATCAATTGCAGTTGCAGCTTGAGGGCTGTGATGGGCGAGCGCAGCTCATGCGCGGCATCGGCGACGAAGGTGCGCTGCGTTTCCAGCGACTGCCTGAAGCGATTCAGCAGCCCGTTCAGCGCGTGCACCACCGGTGTCAGTTCGCCCGGCCAGCCATCCGGCGGCAATGGTTCAAGCATGGCTGGCGAACGATGCGCCACTGCCTTGGTCAGAAAACCCAAGGGGCGCATGGCACGGTTGATCACCACTTGTACCAGCAACGTCATCAGGGCAACGAAAGTCAGTAGCGGCAAGCCGGTACGCAGCGCGATGGCTGCAGCCATATGGTTACGCACTGCGATCGGCTGGCTCGCTTGCACATAACGTCCCTTGGATGTGTCGCCGTAGACGCGCCAGTCGGCACCGCGCACTTTTTCTATATAAAAGCCGGGCCGGTTGTATTGGTTCACCTGTGACGACGGCTTGGAGTCGTACAAGAGGCCGCTTTCGTCCCAGGCCTGCAGCACGAATTCCTCGCCCGTGTCCTCGGCCGCTTCCTTAAGGGCATAGGCCGCCAGCTTGTCGGGCAAGGCGCTAACCAGCTGGCGCAGCTGCATGTCGGCCAGCTCGTTGGTTTCGGTGCGCAGGGCGCGGTACAGCAGCCAGCCGGCCGCCGCGGTGGCGGCCACCGTGGCACACAGCATGCCGATTAGCAGTTGACGGCGTACGGTGGACATCACAGTGCCGCCACCTTGTAACCGACACCGCGTACGTTCTGGATCAGGTCCGCGTCCAGCTTCTTGCGCAGATGGTGGATGTAGACGTCGACCGCATTGCTTTCGATTTCGGCATCCCAGCCGTACAGGCGCTCTTCCAGCTGGCGCTTGGTCACCACGGCGCCGGGTTCGTCCAGCAGCACGCGCAGCACAGCGAATTCCCGGGCGGATAGGACGACCTCGGCGCCGTCCCAAGTGACGTCGTGGCTTGCCAGGTCCAGCCGCAGGCGGCCATGGGCGACCAAGGAACTGCTGCGCGAGACGCGGCGCCGCAGCAAAGCTCGGACGCGCGCCAAAAGTTCGTCCAGATCGAAGGGCTTGCCCAGGTAATCGTCAGCGCCGGCATCCAGAGCCTCGATGCGGGCGGCCGTGCCTTCGCGTGCGGTGACCACCAGGACCGGGGCGTCAATGCCGCTTGTGCGCATACTGTTCAGCACCGCCATGCCTTCACGGCGCGGCAAGCCCAGGTCCAGCAGCACCAGGTCGTAGTTGTTGGCTCCCGCCGCCAGCTCGGCGCTGGCTCCATCGCGCACCCAGTCCAGCGCGTAGTTTTCACCCCGCAGGCCGGCTTCGATGCTTTCGCCGATCATCTCGTCGTCTTCAACCAGTAGCAATCGCACTTCAGAATTCCTCCCCGTATTATCAGGAAGATATCACGCCGGCAATTAACGATGTCTTAAGCGAGCAGGGTGGCGAAGCGCTCGATATCGACGTTGCCGCCGCTGATCAACACGCCGACGCGCTTTCCGCGCAGTTGATCCTTCATCTTGCGCGCTGCTGCGAAGCCCAGGCAGCCGGTTGGCTCGACCACGATCTTCATGCGCGAGGCGAAGAAGCGCATGGCGTCGACCAGCTCAGCGTCGCTCACGGTCAGGATGTCGTCGACGTCGCGTTTGATGATCGGGAAGGTCAACGAGCCAAGGTGCTGCGTTTGCGCACCATCTGCGATGGTCTTTGGCGTATCGATGTGCACGATCGAGCCGCTACGGAACGATTGCTGGCCGTCGTTGCCGGCTTCCGGCTCCACGCCATAGAGCTTGCACTTCGGTGACAGGGCACGCGTCGCAAGCGCGGAGCCGGACAGCAGTCCGCCGCCACCCAGGCAGACGAAGAAGACATCCAGTTCTCCCACCTCCTCGAACAATTCCTTGGCGGCCGTGCCCTGGCCGGCGATCACGTCGGCGTGGTCGTATGGCGGGATCAGGGTCATGCCTTTGTCTTCGGCTAGCTCGCGGCCGATGGCTTCGCGGTCTTCCTTGTAGCGGTCATAGGTCACCACATTGCCGCCGTAGCCGCGGGTAGCGGCGACCTTCGATGCCGGTGCGTCCTGCGGCATGATGATGGTGGCCGGGATGCCAAGGATCTTTGCCGACAGCGCAATCGCCTGCGCATGATTGCCGGACGAGAAGGCGACGACGCCAGCCTTGCGCTGTGCTTCATTGAAGCGCGACAGCGCGTTGAAGCCGCCGCGGAATTTGAATGCGCCCATGCGTTGCAGGTTTTCGGCCTTGAAGAAGATTTCGGCGCCCAGTTCTTCGTTCGCGGTGCGCGAAGTCAGAACCGGCGTGCGGTGGGCGTGCCCTTCGATGCGGCCAGCGGCTGCGACGACGTCTTCGTAAGTCGGGATGGTCATTGTGTCTTTCCTTACCAGGGCCAAGGGATGTTGTGGCCGATATTGTTGGAGAGGGCGCGCTGGTACAGCATGCGCACAGTTGTGAGGTCTTGCAGGGCGATGCCTGTCATGTCGAAAATCGTGATGTCTGCCTCCGCGCGCTGCGCGTGCGACGTGAGTAGCTCGCCCAGTTCGGCAGCAGGCAGGTCCTGCGCCCATTGCAGCTCGCCGATGCGGCGCGCTTGCGGCAAATCGTCGGTCCATACGCGGGCGCGTTGCAGAAGGCCTGGCGGGAGCTCGCGCTTGCCCGGCGTATCGGCGCCGACCGCGTTGATATGCGTGCCCGCGCTGACAGCGTCGGCGTTGAACAGCATACTGTGGCCGGGCGTGGCGGTGATTACCACATCCGACGCTGCGACAGCGGCATCGGCAGCCGCCGTGCGCGCGCCGCCGGCCAGTGCGATGTCGCAGCGCCCAGTGAACTGCGCTTCAAATAACGGCTCCTGGCGGCCGTTGGAGGTGACATAGCGCACCCGCTTGAGCGAGGGCAGGGCACGCAGCGCATAGTCCACATGGCCGCGCGCTTGCACGCCGGTGCCGAACACGCACAGCTGTTCGCTGTCGGGGCGGGCCAGCAGTTGCAGGCCAAGCGCGCCGGCTGCTGCGGTGCGTGCCGTGGTCACAGCATTGCCGTCGGCCAGGCATAGGGGGCGGCCGGTACGGGGATCGACCAGCATGATGGTAGCCTGGTGCGCATCGCTGCCGCCCTCGCGGTTGCCGGGCCAGAAGCCGGCGGCCTTGAAGCCAAGCAGTTCCTGCGACGGCACGTCGCCCGACTTGATGCCGAAGACCGCGCTGCCTGGCAGTTCTTCGCGAACCAGCGGAAACACGCGGGCTGTGCGCGCGGCGTGCAAGGAGAAGGCCTCGCGCACGGCTGCACGCACGTCGTCAGGTTGCAGCAGGGCGGCGACGGCGTCGCGGTCCAGCAGCAGCAAGCGGGCTTCGTTACTTGGCATAGTTGTAGACGGTGGCACGGGATACTCCCAGGTGGGCTGCAATGGTTTCCATCGAGCGCCGCATTTCCAGCAGGCCCGCATCGCCCAGTTCACGCAGCAAGGCGCGGCGGTCCTCGGCTTTCAATGCACGCGGCGTGGTGGAGAGTCGCGCCGCAAATTGCTCGATATGCGTGCGGATCGCGTCGGCTCCTGCGGCTGGAGCCAGCGATTCAATCACCGCCGCCGCCGGATCGACATTGCTGAACTGGCCAAGCATCGCCTGCAGGCTGCGGAACAGGTTCAGGTCCACATTCAGGCACAGGGCGGCGATGTACTCGCCATCCTGGTCCTTGATTCCCACCGATGTGCTTTTCGCCGGGCGGCCGTCAGGGAAGGTGTTCGGATAATTCGCCACCACCTGCGGGAAGGCCGGATCGGCAATCCGCGCCAGGCCGAGCTCTGTCGCAGGTTCGCCCACGGCGCGCCCCGACAGGTTGTTGTGGATCGCCAGCACTGCATGGCCCGGATCGAGCAGATCATGCAGCACCACCTCGGTGAAGGGCGCCAGTGTACGACCCAGCCCTTCGGCGACCTGTGACAGCTGTTCCAGTAAATGCTGCTGTGCGGGAGTTCGTTTCATCACTGAGACAGATTATCTCGTTTTAGACAATCTGTAAACCGCGCATGCAAAAAAAGCCCCGGACAATGCCGGGGCTCGGGAAGGACACCCGCTGAGAGGAAACCACGGATGTCGAGGAGACCTGCGTACAGCGATGCTTCGTGGCCGGCCCTTGGGCCGGCGGGATTTCAATTACTGCTTCTTGGCGGTGGCAGCAGCAGCGGTGAACTGGTTCACTGCGGCATTCACGTTAGCTTCGAAGGTTTCAGCAGCAGCCTTGGCGCTCTTGGTGAACTGCTCGTAGCCGGCGTTGGCGTTGTTCAGGGCGGACTTGAACAGGGCAACGGCGCTTTCGCTGCCGGCTGGGGCATTCTTGCTCACTTCGTCAACCAGGGAGATCACCTTGCGGTTGGTCTCGGCGATCTGCGACTCGGCGGCCTTGCTGAATTCAGCGCCGGTGCCGGAAGCGATCGATGCCAGGTGACGGCCGTAGGCGATAGCTTTTTCGGCGACTGGCTGGGCCTGGGCTGCGGACAGCGTGAAGAACTCTTGCGGGTCCTTGGCAGCCAGCAACTGCTTGGTGGCGACCGACGATTCTTCCAGCGATGCCTTGGCAGCGGTGAGGTTCAGATCGACGAACTTCTCAACGCCTTCGAAGGCTTTGTTGGTCAGCGAAGAAAACAGTGCGAATTGGCTCTCGAAGTTTGCCTTGGTGGCATTGGAAAACTGCTCAGGAATCGCAAACATTGGACTCTCCAAATAAGTGAATTAGTCGTTGGGACTAGCTGTTTCTACAACAGAAAACAACGCATTGTGCAACGCAACAAAGCCAATTATCCGGGTTCAGAAATCAAAGTCAAGCAGTATTTGTGCATTGCACAAAGTAAGCGACGTGCCGCCGTTAAAGGCTTCCCAGGGAAAACGGATACTGTTATTGCTGCCAAGCAGGAGGGGATGCTTGCTGTTTGGAGTAATATTTGTGGTTAAGCAATCCAAATAGGCCACGCCATCATGATCAAGTCCCCAGAACAGCAAGCCGTCGACGCGGCCATCACCTCGCGCCGTTCGATCCGCGCTTTCCTGCCCACCCCGGTGGCGCGTGAAGATATCGAGAGCATCCTGGAGGTGGCCGCCCGCGCGCCATCCGGCACCAACACCCAGCCCTGGAAGGTGTACGTGCTCACCGGCGCCATGAAGCAAGCGCTGTCGGCCAAGATCCTGGCCGCCTACGCCGACCCGGAGCAGAACAAACTCCACACCGAGGAATATGCCTATTACCCGCGCGAGTGGGTGTCGCCGTATATCGACCGCCGCCGCAAGGTGGGCTGGGACCTGTATTCCCTGCTGGGCCTGACCCGCGAAAACAAAATGGGCATGGCGGCCCAGCATGGCCGCAACTTTGAGTTTTTCGACGCCCCGGTGGGACTTATTTTTACCATCGACCGCATCATGGAGCAGGGCTCCTGGCTTGACTATGGCATGTTCTTGCAAAACATCATGGTGGCGGCCCGCGGACGTGGACTGGATACCTGTCCGCAAGCCGCTTTTACCCAATACCACCGCATTATCAGTGAGGTGCTGGGCCTGCCGGCCAGCGAAACTGTTGTATGCGGGATGTCGCTTGGATTCGCCGATAGTGGGAAAATTGAAAATACGCTGGTAACCGAGCGCGAGCCGATTGCCAAATTTGTTAAATTTATGGAGTGAACAAGCTTCACTTTAGCGTTCCTTTCTCTCCCAACTTTGTTAACTGACCAGATGCAATAGTTGTCTCTATTGCATGTGTTGCATCTGCACATTTGCCATTCTTTTGTTGATTAAATGTCAACATGAATGCATCCTCCGCGACCTCAGCAATACTGTTTTTGTGCAGTGATTTTGTACAGATTTTGTACAGATTTTGTACATCGACAGCCGTTGCTTTAACTGACGGAGAAAGCAAAATGACATTGCACAAACGTAACGGAATTTGGTACTGGCGGAAGATGGTAAAGGGCGAAGTGTTCAGCCGGTCCACTAAGACCGCTGACAAGAAACTTGCCGAGCAAATCGTCAAGCAATGGGCGCACGAAGCTGTCAAGACGGTTGTGTATGACGGTGAACGGCCCGTATCCCTACACGAAGCCATCGAAGGATTTCTGGATGAACGCATGCATACGCCAGGCTATCAATCGGCGTGTAAGCATCTCGGACATTGGAAGAATGCGCTAGCCAATGTCCCCATGAAGTCGCTGCGACAACACGAGGTTAAAGCCGTGGTCGCAAAGCGCGTCCGCGAAGGAACTGCGCATAACACCATTGCGGTGTTCGTCACCTATTGGAATGCGTTGATCAACTACTGCATCAAGAAGAAGCTTTCACCTGGACCAAAGCTAGAAAGGGTAAAGCAGAAGCGCACCCGCTTGCGTGTGATCAGTTCGGAGGAAGAACAATCCCTGCTAGCGGCCGTCTGCCCCAATGCCAAGTATTCAGGTAAGAACTCGATCAAGGACGGCATGCGGCAGGATAACCAGGACTTGATTGTGTGCTTGCTGCACTTGGGGGCGCGTATTAGCGAAGCATCCAACCTGCGTTGGTCGGACATTCACTTTGACCAGAACACGGTGCTTGTTCGTCGTGTGAAGCGGGGCGATGAATGCTTGCTGTTGATGACGAAATCCCTGCGCACAGTAATGGAGCGCCGCTACGAAACCCGTATCGATAACAATGTGTTTCCCACTAAGGCTAACCGTGTGATCAGGACCCAGTGGCTCAACGATGCCGTGAAGCGGTCAGGCGTTGACGTTGAAGGTGGAAAAATCACTAGCCACACGTTCCGACATTCATGTGCAACCCGCCTTTTGCGGGCTGGTATGGACATCACTAAAGTGCAGCGCTTCCTTGGTCACAAGAACATCCAAAGTACTTTGGTCTATTTGCATGCGCTTCCAAGTGAAGTTGCTCAACAAGCCGCTGCGGTATTCGATGGCGGCTAAATTGTAGCTAGTGCCCCGCTTTTGTAGATGCGAGCTACAATGAAGCTAGCTACTATGGTTTGTGCATTCACCTAATTTGGTACTGAGGTTACTGTTCAACTGAGTTGGTAGCGACGAGCCCGCTTAAAGCGGGCTTCTTCTCTTGCGGTAAATTGCAAGGGGGGACAGCGGTGACGTCACTGCTCCTCAACTTCTAGTCGTCTGGTGAACATCATGGCGAGAAGAAATGATCAAGCAACTACGGAAAAGCTGTCCATCGTACTGCTTACCAGAGCAGCGTTTGGCACTACAGCAGGGTTTCGTACCGCTATTTCGTATGCATTGCCGTCGGCATTGGTGACCGCAGTTTTTCAGCGGGCCAGTTCGCAGACGCGCATCAATTTTGTGAAGAGTACTCGCAGAGATCGACGGAAAACCGATCGATAAGCACGAGCTAAATAGGCATGCAGGCTGTCATTGGCCTGTACGCATGTAAGTCCTCCAAAAATGCAAAGCCCCTGGTGTAAAAACCAGGGGCCTTTCTTTGAGTGTCGTAGCTCAGACTTGACTCGACAGAACGCGCCAGGTCGACGACTGCTTCCGCCCCATCTCGGACCTTCGCAGTTATTATCGAACTCGCCCCCTTGCGGACAGTCACGATTCCGCAAAGCGGCCGTTCGACGTGGAAGTGGGCGACTGTTGGGTTCGCCCGGCCCGATGAATGGGCTGTTTTCAATTTTACTAAAATCCAGTGGCTCGCTCTAAGCATAGGTGATCAAACCGCGCCGCATCGGCACCGAGCAACTGCCGGGTTACTGCCTGATGCAGATCCTTCGTAAATCGCTCGATGTCAAAGCTCTTGAATCTATATTTGGCAACAACCCTAGGCACCTCCAATAGCAAATTCGATGCGACCATTTGTCGTCTTTGTGAATGGCTTGCGTTGACAAAGCTAGGGAGATTCAACATGACATCCATGTAGAGCCTTTGATCCTTCTTCGAAAATCGAATTCTCTGTTTAAACTCGAGTTCGGGCGAACGGCACATTAGAACCACAGTAATTCCGCCGGACAGATCATCGCCATATGTGCGGTCCTCGAAAAACTCCCATAGTTCGAGTACTCGCGTTGCATGGTCGAGTTTTGCTTCCCAATTTGAATCGCTAAGTACGTTGAATCGCATTACGCAACCTATGGTGCTAACGTTGTTAAATCAGCGGCGCCGAACTTAAGGTGCAACGGAAGTCGGCTAATGGCCGACTACGGAATGAGCCGCTGAGGAGGAAGTCGTCGTTCCACCGAAAATGTTGAGAGGCGCGGCAAATTGTCGATTGTCGGCATAAATGTCACCGCTGCAGAGCCATGCCGGACCTCTGCGCCGGCGATGAATGTGCCAATGGCCTCACCAGCCAATGGAAGGATTCGCACAGCGTCCCCAATTCGAGGGATTTCATCACCCGAATGAATCTGGCCATCGAGGACATACCAAGTGCCATTCGGCAGATCAACGCCTCTTTCGCGAAGTGTATCTGAAACGATGAAGCTATCAATTATAGTAAAGGAGACTGACATAAAGGTCCGGTTTTGGCCGAATTCCGTCGGAGGATTCGGCATCATTGCTTCTGTAACTCATCTATGTTGAGACAATGAACTTCCCTCCTAGATAGGAATAATATCAACTGAGGGCCAATCTAACGTAAGACCCGCAAGATCAATTACAGGGTGGTCACTAGGCAGCAGGTAGTAATGCAGTCCACCAGGACAATAATCCAGTGCAGTCCAATTTATCTCGAGAAGTTTTCCCCAATCATAATCGGTCACAACCATAGCACTCAAAAATTCGTCTTTGGTTACGCAGTGGTTAGCGGCCGCCAACTGCCAAGCAAATTCGACTTCGGAGAAGACTTTAGGATGAAAGACCCGCACAAGGTGCGGCCCCATTTCCCGGCGAGAGCCAGAGAGTCCGGCAACTGTTGCACTATTCTCTGCCTGAGTAATCTGAACTTCTTGTCGGGCATAGACTCCTGCATCATCGCGCCAGCGATGATGCGATACGTCGCGAGCGACCGTTATCATTGCAGATGAAAACGTCAATTGGACAGAGCCTACAATTAAAGAATACATGGCTTTTCAAATCTGCATCGGATATCAATGTGTCAGCCTTTATTGAGGCTGATGGCAAACCGTCCGGTAATGGCCGGACGGGGCCATTCAGGGGACCAATTCTAGCTCAATGTCGTCAGGGCCATACGCCATTAGCCACTGCGTGATACCGCTTCCATCACTGCATTCCAGTTCATAACCGGGCGGCTTTGAGTAAATCTCAATAATGGTAGCGACATCGCCAATTGCTGGGCTGCGTAGATTGAATGCATCAGAAGCTTTGGTTGCCTCTACATGCAATGCCATTACCCTGACCACGTCGTACTGCTTGAAATGCATTGCTATCGTCCTAACGATGGAATGGCAGTACCTGGCCGCAATCGGCCCAAACGAACTCTAACTCATCTAACATTCTATGTCAGGTCATGTTTGAGCTATTGCATCTTAAGTACCTGTAAGGGGCGCATGTCCAATGTGCGGAACTTACGTCCCCTTTTCATGCTTGTCTAAAGCCATAGGGTCTGGGCGGTGCGCACTCGTATTGGCAGCGAACTATTCCGAATTCGGTAATTGAACCTGCGGTACATGATCAGTCATCTCATGGAACAAAATGTTCCCATCGGCAGTCGTGGTCGTAATGACCGCTTTCCACTTTTTCCCTTTAGATGGCAGCAACTCCTCAAAGCCGTTTGAGTCCATTTCGAACAAAGTCTTGTACTGTTTTGCCCACGCTACCTTACGGACTGCATCGATAGCGTCTTGATGCAAGCCTTCAGGGCTGTCGCGGGAAAAGTTGACATTGCGGACTTCATCGAGATCCACTACGGGAGTCTGGTTCCCATCTTCCTTATTCACGTATTTCAACAGCTGATAGAAGTGCATTACACCGCCTTGGACTACTATTCCGATCATGTCCTCGGGTTTGCCGCTCCAGGGTGTCAACGCCCCAAACATCTTTGGCATGCAATCTCGTTTAATAGTAAGCACGCGATGGATTTGATTGCGCTGCAATAACTTGAGGAAAGCGCGAGATGCCTTCTCATGCCAACCTTTTGGGCTGATGTTTTTCGCTTCTGCGACTTCTGCATTCGCTTGCGTCCGTACTTGTGGGGAGCCCCACAAGGCCGGACCTACTGCTTTTTTGCGCGAGGCCTCCGGCGCTTGATACTGTTGAATGCCTCCTCGTTTGCTTTTCGCATAGCGTTCTTTTCATCATCAGTCGGATCACGGAAGTCATTTTCAGCGGGAGCGCGGCCGTTCACGTTTTCAAATTTCTTAACCCAGCCAGCTTGTGGACGGATACCATGACGCATGTAGTAGCCCTGGCTGAAGTCAGGCGAGTTAGTGCCGGTGTACTCGTCTTTAAGCAATCGGTCGTATGGTTCAGCAGGCTGCTGATGTCGTGTATTCGATGGTTTTGGTTGCTCGATGTTTGGCTTGTCATTTCCAAGCAAGCCATGACTCGTAGCCATCGCATCCCAGTCCTTGTATCCATGCTTCTTAGCCAATGCGTTCAACTCATCCAACTCTTCCGCCAACTTTCCTGCGTTAGCGGCTTTGATCTGTTCATCGATGCGCGCCATGATCTGCTCAACGGCTAAGCGCGCAGCTTGAAGTGAATCCGTCTTATGCAATGCCTTTGTCGCGTGACCTGCTTCAAAAATGTGTTTGCACAGGTGACCGAGAAGTTCATCGGACTGTGCCAGCAAGTAGGCTTGTTTGATGGTCGCTTGCTCCGCGTTTGCAGTAACAGCCGGCGCTTGCAGTTGTGGGGCAGTGGTATCCATGTGTTCAGGCTGAGTCATACAAATCCTTTTCAATGTGTCATGCGATGTGTTGAGCGCGGACCGAATCTTGCGGGATTCGGATTTCATAAGCCAGCCCCAAAAAATCAACTTTTAGAAAACATGATTTTTTGGGACTTCCAATTTGCGGAGCCAATGCCGAACTGGTGCGCTAATCTAATTTTGAAAAGTTGATTGACGTTTTTTGCCGCTGGACATGCAGAAATTCGTCGTTCGTCAGCAACACGGGAGTAAATTTAATTGCTCCCATCCGTAAAAAACGACCTCACTAAAATCAAATTGAACAAGGAGCGACTGCGACCACAGCCTATTACCGCTTTTGATGTTGGTTTTCTTCCAGGTGGCGAGCCGGGACGTAGCGAAGCGAAGTAAGGCCGCTCGGAACGAAGTGACTTCTGGCAGTCATTATCTGAGCTTGCGAAGTTAGGTCGAAGACCTACTTGGCTTCTCCAGAACTCAAGAGAAACGCGAAGGCGAGCACCGTAGCTTTGAGCGGAGCGAAGAGCAGGTGCGCAGCCCCTCGGCATCTGAGCGAAGCGATGATGTCGAGGCCCATGGATCAGGAAGAATTCCTGATGATTCCTGGTGAATCATTTCGCCATAGGTATGGCAAGAACATGAAGACCTCGACCACACTCGATACATAACTCTCCTGAAGTTTGCGTCGCTGCACTTCAGGGGAGTTTGTGTTTTCGTCGTAGCTGGCAAACCAGCTACTCCTTATCAACACAAACTCACTTAGTAATAAATTTGTGGCCTTCATTAAAGCCAATCAATTACTGCATCATGTTTCAAAAGTGTGAAGAGGTCGCAAGCTCCCCTGGCAAAACCAGTTGAGACAAGACCTCTAAGATCTTTTGCCCCTGAGACGCCTCCCCTCTATCGGAATCAACACTCGTTACGTGTATCTGCTACCGTCTAGGCCTTTGCCGCACTTTTTCAACGGGCCGTCCCTAGCTGTTTGTTCCCAGGCGTCTAGATTCCTGGGCAGCCTCGCTAAATCACAACATTAGCACTCCTACTGTCCTTATCAATGTAGTCTCAGCGGAACTGAGGCACTCAAGAATCTGGGAGCGATGGGCACAGTAACATGGGTTACTGTCCTACTACTAAGCATGCAGCGCAAAGGTCAACAAAGAAAAAACCCACGCGGTATGAGCACGTGGGTTCTTTCAGTGTCCGCCGAATGGCAAACACAGGGGAAACCTTGGCAACCTCATACGCTGCATACATCTATTTATGAACATGGTAAAGAAGCTGTGGAATAGATCAATAATTCCTTGACTCTTCGCCTGCCTTATCGACGACTCAAGAATCGGGCGAACCGAGACTTGCTGAAATCCTGACCTGTGACTTTCTCGTACAGACTTACGGCGTACCAGACAATGGCGAAGCCAGCTGCAATGGCCGGCAATACCTTGATGACCGTCAGCACAGTCACGCTCGCGGCAATGATGTCACCAACGGTCTTGATTGCAGCAACTACCTCGCTTGTCATTTGGTGTCTTCCGGGTCAGTCTGTGCTAAGGAAGCGGCATGTTCGTCCGGGTGCGCTTCAATGTCTTCTTTGGTAGCTGGTCGCTCGATCACGAACAGCATGGTCTCCAGGTATGTATCGTCTTTGTACACAACGACGCCGGAATCGTCTTTATAGAACTCAATCATCTCTTTTCTCCTGACTCCTTAAGCGAGCCGTTCATCTATTTAGCCATTTTCGCCAAGCATTACGTGTTAGTCCAGTCAGCGCTTGCGTTGATGTTGGTGACCGTCACCGAATGGCCGGTATTGTCTTGCACGATGCATTGAAGGACGGCAGAAAATGAACCGTTCGAACTCTTGGCGTAGTTCTTTGACACTGTGCACTGGTACGCGTTTGCGTTAGTGAGCGACGTGTTTTGCGGGTTGCTGGTAAAGCTCCAAGTATAGGTAAAGCCACCTGATCCGCCAGAAACACTTACGGATGGGGTGGCATACGCGGTGCCACCGCTGCCAAAGCTCGAATAGGATTCGCTGTCATCGTACTTGGTTACTGTCATGGGCGCGTAATTCGACTTGCCATGCAGCGTATTCAGGTTGATTGCACCTGACGCCACGCCAGCCAGGGCTCGCACCGCTGAATCACCTAATGAGATCGCGGCATTGGAAGACCGACTCAATTCCACGTTGACCTGGCTCATGTCGATTTGGCCGCTTGCTGGTAGCGTCATGCTTTGCTACCTCCCATGAATTTCACCAGACGCGCTATGGTCTTCTTCGCCTTGGTGATTTCCTGTCTCAAAGAAAGCATTTCTCTAGCTAGCTTGACTGCCGCGATTGCACCAACCGCGCCGTAGTTCAAGGACAGCATGCCTTCAGTGGAAGTCGCCACTGCTTCCGGCATGAATGCCTGGACCGATTGTGCTGAAAGGCCGACCTGCGTTTGTTTAGTGTCGATGCGGTCGTACACGCCATGCCTTACTGCGGACAGCTTTTCAACAAAGTCATCCGCGACATCACGCCAGTTGGTCTTAAGGCGTTCGTCCGAATAAGCTGTGACGTTGCCGGATGCCCATACATCACCAGATGACGATAACCCTCCTGACCCGATTGTGACGAGCCCGCCATTAGCATTTAGGTTCAACTGGCCAGCAGCTCCGTTATTACGGGCCTGGATTTGATTGTAGTCATACACTACGTTCATGCCTGCCGCTCCACCAATCTGCATGAAGCCAGCATTAGCTAAAGTGGCTGCGACACCTCCCAAGATGTTCGTTGCCGCACCAGTCACAGTTAAGCCGTTGCTCGCACTCGCAGAACCGGTTACGGTCACGCCACCCGATGTAACTTGGAGTCGCTGGTTGCCGCCAACATAGGAAGTCAGCGTACCATCAGGCGCAGCTGCCAATCGGGTTGCACTACCCACCATGTCATACAGTATCCAGTTGGTACCGCCCGCCGATCCATCAACTCCAGCCGCCCACGCCAGCGCGCCTGTGTCTTTGTAAAACTTGACCTGACCGTTGCCGCCAGCTTGTGCGGTTGCCTTACCAACCGTCAGGTATGCGGTACTGGTATTGCCATTGACCTGAACCAGGCTAGTACCATCGTCGGTCGTGGTCCCGAATAGGGCTGCACCGCGACTTGTCAGCCGCATTGCTTCAGTGGTTGTCGTTGTACTGGCAGATGCTTTTTGTGAGACGTTGAAACGCAGGTCGCCGCTAAAATTCCCGGTGTTCCAGCTAAGAATTGACGCTTGCTTGTTCGCCGCCGAACCGTAGAACGAAATGCCGTCACCGGAATTTGTCGCGTCCGAGTTCGACAACACGCCTATACGGGTATCGGGTGTCATCGACGCGCCAACGGACAGCTTGGAAGTGATTGCTGTACTCCCGGTAACGGTGGCTGTGGTTGAATTGAGAGACAGGATTGATCCCGCATTGCCGTCTGCGTGGAAGTTAAGGGTCTTGGTTACGCCGGAGGAACTCGAAGCATAGAAATCCGTGGTGGTATCTGTCACACGAACGAATGCCGACGCGTTGGCGAGCGTTGACGTACCCTTAAAAAACGTATCGTTGACGAAGGTCGGACCTTCCAAGTAAGCCAGTGTTTTCGCAGTCCAGGCAGTAGCACCAGCGGCACCAAACTTGTGCTGTATCTGCTGCAAGGCCTTGTTGAAGTACAGCGAATTGTATCCACCACCTGACAGGTCAGCATAGGTCGATAGGTCGATCACATCGGAATACGACGCCGTTGTGGCATCATCCGTGCAAGCGAAGCGTACACGCAAGCCCTGGCCGTACCCCAAACCTGTCGACGGGTTTGCAACAGTGCGCAGGCTGGTCGTTTCCGACCGCACGGAGCAGTCATTTCCTGTGACGAACGCTGCGCGCGTGGGCACAAAGAAGTTAAGACGAGCGCCTTGCGCATCCACTGCTCCTGTGCCGCCTTGCGCAATGCTTAGTGCCGTGGTTAGGCCAGACAGCGAAGTAATGTCGCTATTGGCACCCTTGGCTGCCTTTGTGCCAAGGTCTGTCAAGTCAGCGATGGTGCCGTCGCGATCCTGGAAGGTGTAGTTACGCGCCGCCGTGGCAGCGTTTTGCATAAAGCTGGTGAATGTCTGGCCCAAATTACGAAATACGATCTTGCCGCCAGACAGGCCAACATAGCCGTTCGAGGTGTTCTTGTTGGCAGTCGCTTCCTTGGTCGCTAATAGTGCATCATCTTCGGTTTTCAGGTAGACATCGGTGATGCCGTAACCGTCTCGCGTTGTCGGCTTATTTGTGGTGATCTTTGACCAGTCAAGGCTGGGGATGTCCGTCGCCGCAAGCGCTGTCCATTCCACGATGTTCGTCACTGATCCGTTGCCGGTCTCGGCAAAGAACTTTCTGGTAGTGGTGGTGTTACCTGGAAGCTTGGTCAGTGACGTCGTGCCGTTCGCGTAAAGGATGTCGCCAATCGCATAACTGGCTATGCCTGTACCGCCGTTGGCCGCAATAGCGACGCCAGTAATGTTTGCCGCAGTACCCGATACATTGCCCGTTACATTGCCGGTCACGTTGCCTGTCAATGGGCCGTTGAACGAAGGCGCAGTTACCGCACCTGTGACGCCAAGCGTACTGCCAACTGTGGTCGCCCCTGTAATCTTTGCTGTGCCATTGACTTGAAGCCTGCTGGTACCATCGTCGGCTGTCGTGCCGAGCATCATGCGCCCAGCGCTGTTGATGCGCAGGCCTTCAACACCGGATACCGATAATGCCAAGACACCCGTTGAAGGACGGAAGATGCCGCTCGATGCTTCGCTGTTAAAGGCAATGCCAGGTATTGAGCAGGTGCCGTCTGAGATCTTTAGCTGGCCTTGCATTGGTGCTTGGCCGTCACGTGGCAGAACATTATTGAACGTATTGCCGATGTCAGTAACCAGGGTATTAAACGTGGCCGACTGTATAACCGTACCAGTTGCAACTGGCTGGCCTGCTGGCGGCACGTACGTGCCCGAGCCGTTGTAAGACATTCTCTTTGCCTCTTATTGTTGTTATGGGCTATTTATTCGTTAAGGGCCAAGTGAACCTGTCATACCTGCTGCACTTGCACCTAATGCACGAGAAATAGCGTTTGCGAGAACAGGATCAATTGGCTTGCCGCCTGCACCGGTCAGTAATCGAATGGCTGTAGGGCTTTGCGAGCTGGCTAGCTTGCCCATCAGGACATTGGCAGCCTTCTTCGCCAAATAAAGGGGAATGCCGGTGCTTGGCTCCAGAACAGATGCAGCCAACAGACTGTGATCGCCTGGATTGCCGACTGCTTTTCCGATGACCGAAGCTAACCCTTTACCTGCTGCTGGCCCGTAGAGATCGGATGCGACGCCCGCAAGGTCTTGGAATGGTGCATCGCCCTTAAGGAATGAATTGCTGAACGAACCAGTCTTGGCGGCTTGTAGCATTTGGCGTGGCGTGACAACGCCAGTGTCGTTACTGGCCTTGACCATCTTCTGTACTGCTAACAGGTTGCGGTAGTTGTCATTTGCGGCCTGGAACGCGGCGCGTTGTTCTGCTGTCATGTTGCTGGTCAGGGACCCGTTGATCTTCTCGATCACATCTGCTGCAAGCTGCTTTTCGCCGTGTGAAGTACCTTGGCTGTACAGCAGTCCCTTAAGTTCGCTAGCCAGGCCTTGCAGGTCAGTGCCAGCAACAGGAGTACCAGAATCAACAGCCTTGCTTAGATTTTTGATCGCGGTATTAACTACGCTGTTATTGGCAATGCCTTCCGTAAGGGCGTTCGAACCCCGCTGAACGACCGTGTTTAACTCCGCTTTTAATGACTGCGGTAGCAGCACATGAACATTGGTCGCCGTGTCGAGCGCTTGCTTTATGGCTGGTCGCGCTGTATTAAGCATGTTGGTGTCTATCGGACCTGCATAGTCTTTCAATCCCAAGCCTTCTGCCACCTTGGCGGCTATAGTACGATCCGCATTCGCTTGTGCGGTTGCCACGTTGCCGTTAGTGGGCATGGATTCGGATACAGTACGCCAGAAGCCAGTTGGACCACTGATGCTTGAAACGTCTGCTGGTAGGCCAGCCTTCTGTGCAGCTGCCAATCTAGCCGTTGCTGCTGTATCGCCACCAAGCACCTTTGACGCGATTGCAGTCGTCCCCTTGGCTGCCGCGTAAGCACCGCCGCCAGTAAGGCCGCCGAACGCAGCTTCGGTGCCGATGTTTCTTAAGAACTGGCCGTCGCCTGTTGTTGGAGTCAACGCGCCTGATGTCGCACCTGCTGCTGCATTCGCGAGCATAACGGGAATGGCACCTTCCGGCGCGACAGCGCTGGCGACCAGATAAGGCACTGCCTTGACGCCACCGCTACCAATTTTGCCGCCCCAAGTTTTGTCGAGTGCTTGGCGCGCTGGATCTGCTTCAATCGCTGCTTGTTCCGCTTGTCTTGCTTTCAGCGCTGCGTCATCGCCTATAACGCGATCCCCTAATTGACGAACGCCGTTTGAAAGGTCGCCAACTGCATTACTTGCGCCTTGCGCCAAGTTCGTGACAAGTCCTTGCTGCTTTACCTTCTCGGCAGGATCGGTTGCTTTGAACTGGGCAAGCGGCTGGCCGCCAATTACTTCAATGATGCGGTCAGCCGTCTTACCCTGCGAAAGCGCATGCCGCACATCGGCACCTGCAAGGCTACTGTTCAATAGACCGGCTACGATCTGCGTCGCTGGAACTCCTGAGGCATAGTCTTGTGCAACCTCTAGCGCAAGTTGGTTCTTCATGTCCGAAAGCGATGGCACTGCTCCTGTTTCTCGTACGGCCGAAATTGCGCCAGTTAGCTTCTGGTTGTAGTTCCGGTCTTGCGCATAGCCGCCATTGACCACTGATCCTACAAATTGACCTGTATTACTGCCGGTTTGTCGGACACCTTGATAACGACGATTCGCCAATAGATCAGCATAGGCCGCAGCAGCAGCGTCCGGGCTGTCGTATTTGGCGTATTTTTCGACTGTGCCAAGCTGGTTGTCTTTTGCTGGCGTTCCGTCTTGTCCAGCTACGGCCTTGACGTTGCCTAAGTTGTTTGTGCCAGGGATGATACTTTTTCCCCATCCTGATTCGAGACCCCATTGACCTAGAACGTGAGCAGGGTCTGTTCCCAGTTGGGCAGCAGCCTTGATTGCCGCTGGCATGTACTGGTTGATGAATTCCTTAATGTCGGCCATGTTAGAAGCTGTAGTTGCCTGGTGCGCGGCCAGACGGAGTGGAGCCGGCACCATGTTGTTGTTGATTGGACTGATAGCCAAATTTACCGAGCGCGTAGTCATGCGCGTCTACTTCGGATTGCTTGGAGATTAGGCGTTCCTGCACTGCCTGCTGAATCTGCTGCAATCCTTGTTGCACGGCTTGCGGTGTCAACTTGGCATTCATGCCGCCGTGGTCCTGGTAGGCCTTCATTAAGCCAACACCAGCGGAACCCGAACCGCCTTTATCCTGCATGATGCTCATTAGCTGGGTGTCGTTAAGGATTCGTTCAAGCATCTGTCGTGCTTGGGCTGATTCGCCGCCCCAGTACTGCGAGATACTGGCTTGCACACCGCCCCATTTTCCTGCTGCCTGATTTGCAAGGACCATACCCGTTTGAAGGTCGCGGTTGATCTTGCCCAGGTCGGCAACCTGTGCGGCTGCTTCGCCGCGACGTTGGCTAATCGAGCTGATCGAATCAGCTTCGCCTTTGTGTGCGGTGTAGCGGGCATCAGCGCCCATGTTGCTGCCTGCGATGGTTTGTGAATCAAGCTGCGGCATGCCGCGCTGATGACGCCATGCGTTGTATTCGGCCACAGACTGCGAGTTAGTCGGGTCAACCAACTTTCGGCGTTCGATGTCGGCTTGGTCTACCTTTAGTGTGTTGGTCATGCCCTGTACAGGAACCGCTTTACCGCTCCACTTGTCGAATACGACCGCATCGCCTGAATCATTCATCTTGAAGTCGTAGCGATCAGCGTGTGTGAACATCTGCTGCATCATCGAAGTGGCAAGCTGTTGCCCCATAGGTCCGGTGCGGCTGATCTGTTGGAGCTGAGCGATCTTGTCGCCATACGAAGCGTTTTCATTTCCGCTTTCGCGAGCTTGATCGACTAATGAACGCGAGTCAGTTTCTGGCAACGTGCCGTTAGCCATCTGCTTTCGGGTATCTTCAACTTCCTGCACTTGCTGGGCAAGCGTTGGATCACCAGGGCCGCGTGGAGCTGTTGGGTCCATGCCAAGTGCACGAGCGCGGCTTTCCAAAGTTTCGGATTGTTGCGATGGCGGTACAACTTGTGGGGCGACCTGTGGCTGTGCCGTGAAATTAGGCAATGCAGGAATTGAAGTAAGCGCTCTCGGCGTTTTGGTGACATTCTGGCGCGACTCAGGTGTATTTGCTGTTGGAGTGCCCGACAACATGCGGGCAGCAAAAACCGCGTCATCTGCACTAATGGGGCCTTTGGCATCAACGGGAAGATTGGTCTTTTTCGCGAGAGTCTTAAACAGATCGGCGCCAGTTCCAAACGAGTTAGGGCCGCCAGTTAAAGGCTGCGCCGTCGAATTGGGTGCGGTTTTCAAATCCAGCTTATTGGCGGAAAGTGCCTTCGCTGCTGCCTTTCTGGCTGTTGGACTTGCTCCTGACGTTGAAAGCGGCGCTGTCTGAATGTCGCTAGAAACAGGGGAGGGGACAGAAAACGCTTCAACGGTTGCTTGATCATCCGATGTTTGCGGATTGTTCTGATCACCCGCCTGCACGGTGTCATTAAGTCGGTTGAACTCGCGTTGTCGTTCCATGTCAGCTTCACGTTGCATCTGTTCCGCTGCTGCACGTTTTGCTGCTGGCGAATTATTGGGATTGAGTGCCAAGCTCAAGGCGTTTTGTGAGTCCACGTTTACCTGCTTCTGCGAGTCGTCAGCGCTTCCATGTGCTGCACCACCCAAAGCAGCAGCCACTATTCTGGCAATGGTCGAACCAGCGGTATTGCCGCCTGCATAGCCCATGAAGTCGCCGCTCTTAATGAACTGACCTTGATTAGTCTGCGAGCCGACTGCTTGTAGTGCTTGTGCGGCTGCGCGTTGGCGCTGCACCTTTTGCGATGCCGTGTCGTAGTCAAACGTACTTGGATCGGAAGGTGTGTTACCGAACCAATTGCCGTACCAGTTATTTGCCATTCAATGTCTCCTGTACTTCGTTGAGACGCTTGACGAATGGCTCAACGACTATTCTTATCTTCTTCAAGCGTTCGTTCACTTCGGACGCGACGCTCGGATGGTGTTTCATCAGGTATTTATGGGCTCCATGCTCCAACCAAGCGGTGCAACGCATGCAATCGGGCGCAGATGAAAGGCCTTCTGCGTAATACGGTGGAAGCGGCATGCCTTGACTTGAAATGAAGCCTTCGACTTGTTCTGTTGTCCAATGCGAGATCGGGAACACTATTTGAACGCCGTCGATTATCTGACCGCTTTTAACGTGGCTCTTGGTCGTATCTTCGTCGCGCTGACCACGTATCAGTAACGTAATTCCATCTGCTTTCATGCGTTCGTGCATGGGCAGCATGATCGATTGGTAGCAGCAGTTGTGACGGTCGATTAATGGCACGTAGCCGTCAATGTCTTCCTTAGCGAACTGGAAGCCTGCCCCTGGTTGTAGTACATCGCTAGGCCAGCCCAATTCTTCGTGAACCTGTTTAACCCGGCCTTCGATTTGTACGAAGGTTGGAACTACAGACTTAACGGCGTCGATTAATGCCAACGTCTCCGGATAGGCATCACCGCTATCGGTGAAATAGACCGTCAGGCGGTCCCAATAAGGGCGCATCGCAAGTAGTAGCGCAAGGCTGTCCCGACCACCGCTAAATTGAAGCGCAATGTGGTTATGGCGGCTAATGATGTCATCAAAGGTCATCATCAGTACGCCATCGCCGCGGCCATTGCCAACGAACCTACAGTTCCCATTGTCGAACTGGCATTGGCATTCTTCTGTGCGTAAAGGCCAGAGTTGTACTGGCCCGTTGCACTTGCCGCACCGCTGTAATCCGATCCAGGCGTATAACCTGAAGCAGTAAAGCTCGGCATCTGCGGCATTCCAACCTGCTGACCAGTCAGGACGGCATTCATGCTGTTAAGTGGTTGCAGATAGTTCTGGTATGCGTTCTGGTAAGCAGTTTGATACTGCTGCATCGCCTGTTGGTAAGCCTGCGACTGCGCAGAGTTTGAATCTTGCTGCGCCTGCTGATTTGCACCGTATGTGCCAAGCGCCTGGTTGTAAGCTTGACCGGCAGCGGCGTTGTAGGAGTTTTGACCTTGCAAGGCTGCGCCATACTGTGACAACGCATTTTGCAGCGCTTGGCTTGAACTGCCATTGTTGGCGTTGAATTTAGCAAGGTCGTTTTGATACTGGGTGTTGTTAGCTGCATTGACAGTGCTATAGGCAGACAGGTTGTTCTGGAATTGTGTATTCGAAGCTGTGTTGTTGAAGCTCGCAGCCGAAAGGTCTTGGCTGAACTGCGTGTTTCGAGCGCTATTTGTGGCGTTGTAACCGTTCAAAGCATTCGCGTAGCCCTGATTGCGAGCTTCGTTGGTCAAGCTAAAGCCTGTGGCGTCTTGGTTGAATTGCTGGCCGCGTGCTGCGTTGTTGGCGTTGAACCCAGTCAGCGAATTTGCGTAGGCCTGGTTTCGCGCATCATTGGTCATGCCAAAGCTGTTGGCATCCTGCGTGTAATGCTGTTGCTGCGCCGCGTTATTGGCATTGAAGCCTTGCAAATCTTGGCCGTATTGCTGGCCCGCTGACGCATTATTCAGCTGTGCATTTGACAGGTTCTGGCTGAACTGCTGGCCTAACGCCTGGTTTTCAGTGGTGAGACTTCTAATGCCTTGGTCAAAGGCCTGACCTTGTGCCGAGTTGTGTGCCTGATAGCCTGCCAACGCTGAAGCGTAGTTATTGTTGGCGAGCTGATTTCCGGTCACAACGGCCTGGTTTGCGAGCTGGTCTTTTTGCTGCGCCTGCACTCGCAAGGTGTTTTGCATCGCGTTGTTGTAGGCCTCCGTGCCTGGAGTTAGACCTTGCAAGCGCAATGAATTGTCTAGGTTCCTCTTGTCTTGCTCCCACTGGTCATTAAGTAATCCAGTCGATGCACTGTAAGCCGCCTTCGCACCCGCATCTGCAGTCGTTTGATTAAACTGCGGTGCACTAAGATCGACATTCCCCGCGCCGTTGGTGTAAGCGTTCGGATTCGTGTTGACCTGGGCAGTTCCCGCTGAACCGACGAGTGATCCGGCATGACTGGTGAAGTCCTGATTGACCGGATTAGCGCCGCTATGAAAGCTTGTATTGATCGCAGGCGCATCGCTTTGGAATGTGGTACTTAATGCAGGCGAGTTGCTGCTGAACGTGTTGTTCAGCGAAGGTGTTCCGCTATTGAAGCTTGTATTCAGTCCAGGCGCATTGGTGTTAAATGCGGTGTTCTGTGCAGGGCCACCATTGAAGCTGGAATTTTGCTGCGCCGCTGAACTAAAGCTTTGATTCAGACCGTGATAATCGCCGGTATAGTTGGCTGGATTAAAGCGGGTTTGATCGACCGCACCAACGCCGCTTGCGTTGAATCCTGAAAAATTGGCATTCACTTTAGGAATACCATTGGTGTAGGAATCGATCGATGGAGCGGTAAAACCGTTCTGCATCTGGTGTGCTACCTGACCTTGCAACGATTGCGCCAGCGAGGATTGATTCTGTTGAATCTGCTGTTGCGAGTTCAGCGCACTTTGTTCGGGTGGGGACAGCGTAACGTTGTTTGTCCAAGTCGTGTACGAGTTGGCGTCAGGTCGTGACTTGGGGTCTGCGCCGCTGGCTTGCCAGTTCTTGACCGCCTGGTTGTACGCTGCCGTGTCAGTACTGTTCGTCCAAGTTGACGAGCCCCACGGCGTATTTTGATCCGGGCGATTTGCCCAAGTCTGTTGATTTAGGTTTTGCAGGTTACCTTGTGCAGTAGCCTGCGCCGCACCAGTGTAATCTGGTGCTGGTGGAGCTGATCCCTTAGACATCTTCGTGTCCTTCCTCAATAATTGTTTCTTCTACTTAGCGAGCGATAGCGCCCCTTTCTCTTGTTTTGATGGCTTTGCCCATTTGCCGGATTGCCATTGCTTGCGCGTTAGCCCGTAGATTAGTGCGTCGTTATCTTCGCCAAAAGCATCGGCAAGTCGAGCCACGTATTCGTGACCCAAGCCTTCATGCATGGCGATTGCTGCCTGGTTGTCTACTGACACGGTGAAGTTGAAGCGTGTTTTACCCGCATGGCGGAATACGAAGTCATAGACCGTAAAAGCAAAGTCACGGCTAAACCAACGGCGGCTGCCGTCGCTGGCAATGTTTCCCTCGCAGGAAAAGGGGCTCCATCGGTTGATTGCTACCACAGCCAGAATTTCCGGCGGCGCATCTCCGTGCACAAGAACATGCGCTATGGTGCGGCAGTCCTTGGCGTCAAACTCGCCAATGTCACAGCCAATACGTTCCCGCATCCATTGCAGGAATAGAGGTGCATACTGTTGATCCGTGACGATTACGCGCTTGCTCATGCAAATGGCCCGCCCGGCGTCAGTAACAAATCTGTGGCCGTCCAAGTTGTGTCAGTCGTCGCACTGATCGAAATAACGACAGACACATAAGAACCAGGCCATGATGCAACGCTGTTCCATCTGTTGTAGGTGGCAAGATTACCCACCCAGGTAGCGTTCGGATCGTCCCATTTGGCGCTATCCCATACCGCGCCAGTAATTGGCGATAGTGTGGCGCTGCCCACAATTGGAATCAGGTTGAAGTCCGTATTGACGCCTACTTTTACTGCCGGCTGTGCACTGCCTGAGTTGATGAAGGGCTTAACGAGCTTGACGTGCTTCACCACGCCAGCGCCGAAGGCTTCGTCAAATGTGGCGAATGCCGACATGGCCGTCGCAACGATGTTATTTCCACCTTGCCCATAGATGTCTGCTCCGTCCTGATAGCCGATGAACGCCAGCGCGACGAAATTTGTTCCGCCAAAGTAGTAGGCGTCATTGAATAGCCCAAAGCACTGTGCAGGCCAGCCGGTGAACTGAGTCCAGCCTTTTGTGATGGTATTGAAGCAAAACTGGAAGTTGTTCGATTGCTGGGACTGTGGAACGTTCAGCATCATGACGTTTGCGCCTGGATAGACGGTCGCCTCAAAGCCAGGGACGTTTGGCTGTGATGCCACTAGATTGCTGATCACGTTGGAAATCTTGTACGTGAATGCCGCTGTATTTTCCACGCGTGCGCTTTGCAAGTACTGGCTCATCGGGTATAAGCCGTCCTGTGTCAATACCAGGAGATCGCCTTCATACTGAGTAGTGCAACGGCGACCAACAGGCGAACCTATCTTGTATTGACCTATCATCGACCAGGTGGAAGCGCTGCTAGGGTTCAGGCCCTGAAATACAGCGACGTCGCCTTTATCGGACAAGGCAACGAGCATAGCTTGAGTGCCGCTTGACCCGCCGCTGTCCATCGTCCATGTCGCGAGCTTGAATAATTTGCCGCCAGTTGGGAAGAACGGGCCGAAGTCGAATGCGTAAAGTGCGCCACCGGCCTGGGCTATGTCGCAGTAATAGCCTTTGGTTGAATTGGTCGAAACAAACCACAAACGCTGTTGATGCAGCAAAACGTCCACGAAGTTGCTAATGTTGACCGGATTGCCGTTGTTGTCGTTCTGTGCGAACTGGCCTGGGCCAGCAGGGCTAGCAACCTGAGTGCAGGCAGCCCAATTCGTGCCGTCGAAGGTGCGCGGTGTGTCGTAGCCATTTACAGCCACAAGCACGCCTGTACTGGCATTCGTATAGGACTGAACAACGCTTTGCCAGTTGCCGCTAGCCGCATTAAGGCCGGATACAACTGGCGCCCCTACAGTGCCACCATTCGTTACATCGTAGATGCCGCCATTGGAGACTGCGAACAGCTTGCTTTGCGCCGCGATACGACCGTGATAAGGAATGAGACTCGTAACTGATCCTGGTAACCCAGTTGCCCATTTTCGATAGCCTTGGCGTACCGCTAACCCCTGGTTGGTCGCCACGAAGTTTTGAATGCTAAGACCGTAACGTGGGTCCATCTGATCCAGGTTATCTAGCGTGTTCAGGCCAAGTGACAAACCAGGCATTCGTACGGTAAGCGAACTGCGCTGTTGTGGTGAGTAGGTCGAGCGTGGCATCAGTTGATGCCCCCATAGCCGGTATCTGGCAGATTCGCGGTGCCAATTAGCCGAGCATCTGCAAGACCACCAACGATACTGAGCTTTCGACCTGGTACATCGGTGCCTTTAGCCAACTCGACGGCGCGGTCAAATTCGGCCAATGCCGCACTTGTATCCATGCCAATAGAAGTTAGCCACTTAACCTTCGCCCCATAGACCACCATACGGTGATCAAGCAGAATGATGTCGCTGTCCTGCTGGATGTCTATCTGCGGAACACCTGCGCTGCTAGTGCAGTAGGCGCTACTGATGTATTCATACACAAAGGTGTAGGCATTGGAGCTAGGGGTAGGGAACAGGTACAGCTTGTTGCCAAGGACGCGGTATCGTTCAAACGGGCTTGCTGCCAGATTGCTTGCCTTGATCAGTTCCCATTCAGTCGCGGTTAGCTGGCCTTGCATGGGCCAACGATTATTTTGATCGTAGAACGTGGCGTTAATGAAGCGCTCTTGGTCTGATGGCAACGCGTAGTTATCAACGCCGCTGGTAGTCTGGAACGTATAGCGGCGTTGAAGTACCTGCCAGTCGTATTCTTGCAGCAGGTCTTCGCATGCAGACCTGATTACTGCCAGCAGCTTCGCCATGTTTTGATCGTTAGCTGAAACAACGGCTTGCGGTGTCGGAATCCCAATTTGGTTTGTGATCGTCTGGGCGATCTGTAATACGGTCTTTTGCGCCATTTCTTGTTGTTCGGTCTCCTTCTAGCTATTTATTCAGTTGGCTTTGCTTTTCTGGATTCCTTACTTGCCATTGCTTCGGCCAACATTGCCGCGACACGATCTTCCATCGCTTTCAGTTCTGCCTTGTGGCGAGCTTCCTGTTCTTCCATCTGCGCACGAACGATTGCGGCCGCATTCTTATCTTTAGCTTCATCCAGGTATTGTTTCGCCTTATGTTTGAGCGCGTAGAAGCCACGCATGACACCGCTTGCACTGTCCGAAAGTGTCGCTAGCTGCTCGATGGTCCGAATGCCTTGATGCTTAAGTTCAGCGATTTGGGAGGGCTGCAATGCCGGCCACATGTCCAGCGGAGTGCCAACAACTGTTGCTTCCTTCCCGCGCTTGAACGACTCGTACTCAAGCGGGAATCGCCATTCGTAGAAGTCAGTAACCGGGGTATGAATGATCAAATCGCGGTTGCCTGGAACTGTGATTGTGATGAAGTCCATGTCTACATACTTCGTTACGCCAGCAAGATAGGTCTCTTTTTTCGAAAAGACAGGCTCCGTGCTGAATTGGACGTTTAGCTTTGTGTCTTCGCCATAGTCGGCATGCTGAATAAAACGCCCTGTGCGGGGATCGCGGATGCCGCGTTGCTCGTCGTTTTCAAAACGGTTGCCAAGACTTTGATTAGCAATGGCAACGTTGAGGTCAATTTCGTTTGCTTTCTGTTGATTCATTAATGGCTCCTGCCGTGGTCGATGCGAGGTGCACTTGTTATCGCGGGTCGTCGAACTGGCGGCAAATGGGGCAGCGCTATTGCTACACACAACCTATTTACGCCCAATGGAAAAGGGCTCCCGCTTGGGAGCCCTTTTGCTAAGAACGACAGATTAAGTGTTCGAGTAGATACCGGAGAACTGTGGACCGGACATCGTCAGGTTGCCAGCCCAAACAAGTGTCTTCACAGTACTATCTTGGTTCACTGCGGATTTGTCATCCAGAGCGACCATGTTTCGGTCCTTGTGCGAACGCCATTTCATGTAATCGGTGTTCAGGAAGTAAGCGGTCTGTGCGCCGATGCCGGAAGCAGCGGAGTCGAACACGACCGGGATACCCTGGAATTGCAGCGTCTGGAAGCCTGCATTACCCAACGTCGCATCTGAAATGCGCTGCATGCTTTGCAGACCTGATTCATACAGCGCATACACGGCTGGCGATGCCAAGATGATCTTGGGACGATCGGTGCCACGTGTCAGTGAGATCAGGAACTGGTTCCACTGACTGATCAAAGCAGTACCGGTAGCCGCCACGCCAGCACCGTCGACCGATGCTTGGTATTTCTGGTTGCGCCAGAAGCTAGAAGTTGCACGGCTAATGCCACCGTAAGTGCCAGTGGTATTTGCTAGCGGCAATGCCGCCGCCAGACCGGTGATGTTTTTGCCGCTGTTGCCGGTGCCATCCAGGTAGAAGTGACGGTTAAGCAGGTTGGTCATGGTCGATTCAGCGACCTTTACGCGTGCTTCAACCAGATCAATCAGCGCTTCCTTGCCGCTATTAATCAGCGTTTCACGACCGGAGAATGTCACTGGAACTGCATACTGCGCGAACGAATACTGTGCCGCCGAAATTACGTCAGCGGCAGCAGTTGGCAGCGTGTCGTAGCCACTGTATGAACCGCCGTTGCCGTTTTCGGCGAAGGACAAGTTTTCGTTAATGTAGGTACCACCGTCAAAGGTGGCAATGCCACCTGACTTCTTCATAGCCAGAAGCGCGGCGTTGTGTTGGGTTACGTTGTCGGCGATTTCTTTCGAGCGGAACTCGATGGTAGTCGCCGCGAGGTCACTAAGGTTTGGGAATGCCATTTATTTTTATCCTTATTGGCTAGCGACCGTTTCTAATCGAGGTCTTTACGTTGGGCCATCAGGTGCCACCGCATCTGCGGGATCGCTGTTGGCGATGCTGGTTGGCTGCGCGGCCAGTGCATCACCAAAAGGTTCCGAATCAGTTTGCGTCGCTGGTCCTTGGTCTGGAGTATCGACACGCGAGGCGTAACCGACGTGTGTTGCCAATCGTGGATCGACAACTGGCACTTCAGCGCCTTGCGCCACGATCAGTGAAAAAAGCGAAACGATCATTTGTACTGTTCTCCTGTCGCGGATGTATGTGCACCTATTTAGCAAGGCCGAAGCTATCTAGTTGCATTATCGACATTTAGATAGTATCGTTGCAATCCGAGTAACGGCGGTATGGTTTAAGTCGGTAATGGTGACTTGATCAGCGACCGGCCAGAAGCCGACTGACAAAGAACCTGCCTGGTCAGCAATTGTGGGGTGGAGGGAGTATGGGATTTGCATTCGGTAGGTGGCTATGAGAGTTGTCTTTGCAGCGTTATTCGTATTTGGTTCGATGCTCGGCACAGTGGCTATGGTAAGTTCGCACTTTGATAATGGGCATTGGCCTTGGTGGGTCAAGTTTGCGCCCGCTGTTGTGATGCTTAGCGCGTTGTTTGTCTCGTTATTTATATTTAACGGAAGCGGCTTCAGGCCAAATTTGAGTCGCAAGACACTGGCAGAACAGATTTCCGAACTGGAGGGGCAAGGCCGTCTTGTGCGGCAACAATTCCAGGCGGTGCGCGCGTTCGGCGTAGCTGAATTCGAAGATGAAGGTTTGCATTACTTCATCGAGCTCCTAGATGGGAGGGTTCTATTCCTCAGCGGACAGTATCTGTATGACTTTGAACCTATCTCAGATGATCCAGAATTAAATCAACTGCGGCAATTTCCATGCACGGAGTTCGAAGTTCTTCGACACAAAGATGCCGGATACGTAATTGATATCAACTGTGCCGGAACAGTCTTTGAGCCAGAACTATGCGCTCCGGCTTTTACGAAGAATGACTGGAAGCGCGGGATTCCGGCAGATGGTGAGATCGTTGAGGGAAAGGGGTATGAAGCACTCAAGGGGGAACGAGCCCACGCCTAACCCAACTCAAGCTGGGCGTTGATCGGCTGCTTTGTGAAAGCGTCAGCGTCCGCGAAGGGGCGGTGTCGGCATCTTGGAGGCCGGCAGTATCCGGCCAAATGCGGACGCCCAAGTCCACTAATTAAATCAGTATGAACAGAATTCAGGTTTTACTTTTCGCATTAGTTCTGCTACCCGTCAGAGCGTTTGCTGGTGTCGATTGTGACAAGCTGGATAAGGCTGGCGAAAATATTGCAAACGTGGTTCCAGATTTTGGCTCCGGTCGCGATATCGTGGGCAATGGGCGCTTGCAGTTTTACTCGGCACCGGACGTAAGTTGCAAGATGGCTGGCTGGTTTGTCCTTCCCGGAGATACTCTGTTTGCAAAGTTTTCCTACAAAGGATTTACAAAAGTCTCGTTCATCACCATGAAGAAGAGTGACCGGGAGGTTACCGCATGGGTTGTTTCCTCTCGGCTGCGAGAAAATGGCGAGGGAATAGTTCCGGGGCATTCTCCTGACGTTGAGGAAGTCAGCAAGCAGTTAAAGGATGGCGAATCCGCGATTGCTCAACGAAAATTTGAAAGTGCCATTGATGTATGCCTGACAGGGCTTGATGCAATCGGCGATACATATTGGAGCAATAATATTGAAGACGACACAGACCAGAAGCTGATGGCCGCCCGTCTCCTTCGGAAAGATGGGAAACTGGAGAATGCGGCTTCAATGTATTGCAGAATACTGGCTACGCGACTTCACCTTTACCGCAAAAAGACAGGTTAAAAATTGGGAATGCTGGCCGTCAGCAACGGGGCGTCAGCCGACCTTCGGCCGACGCGTTACCTGGCTCCTACGGCCTAGTTACCGGTATGCTTGTTCCAAGAAAGCTCGACTGCTTCACGCAAACTTTTTGGTCGCGGTTGGCTTTGCCCGCCGCGACCACCACTAGCAAGCGAAGGCTTTACGCTTTGTACGGGCTTGGTGGCCTGACCTGTCGGTTTAACCGACACTCGGGCAGCGCGACTTGCAAGTACTTGCGATACTTCGGGATGCTGTTTGGCCGCGAAGTCGTATGCATTTCGGAATAGTTCCGTGATGCTGTGGCCGGTTACGAAGCCAGCTTCAATGGCCTTCTGCATGGTCGGTCGCAGGTCTTCCAAAAATTCATTCTTCGGGTCGGCCGCAAATGCCTGTAACTCGCGGCCAATCTCCGCTTCATGGCGTTGCGATTCACGAGCTTCAAGCTCTTGACGAACCAGCTCTTGAACATCTGGCGCTTGCTGGTGTTGTGTTTGCTGAAGCGGTTGGCCGGCTGCTAATTGAGTCAACGTCTGTACGTCAGGTTGGAAATGCGTAATCAGGCTGTGAATGATCTGCGCTTTCTGTGCCGGTGATCCAGTGCGGAGCTGGTAATCCAGGTTAAGCAGTTCCTTCGTATGCGCGACCGCGTTAGTTCCGTGCTGGCGAAACATGGCCTCGTACGGCGCAGCGACCTCGTTAAATTGCTTTGCCAGCTTACGTTCGTCCGCAGTTTCCTGCAAACGCACTTGGATGTCTCGCTCGCGGTCTACCCAGTACTTCTGCATGTCGCGTGGAACGCCGCCCCATTTCTCACGAAGCAAAGGCGTCATGCTAGCAGGTGCGCGGATCGGTTCAAGTTCACGGCCCGTGATGGCGTCGATTTCCTTTGCGGGTTTGACATCTTCTGCTTCCGCAGCTAGTGGCAATGGCTTTGTTGGCTCTTGGTCACCGGTTGTTTTCTCAAATGCTTTTAGAACTGCGTCTCGTAAGTTCTTTGGTTCCGATGATTCAACGGTTTCAGTTGCAGGCACGTTCTGCTCTGCGACTTCGGCAACGTTGGTCGTGGCTCCGGTTTCCAGCTCAGGGCTGTTGTTAATGGAATCGTCCATGGTGTCAACCTCTTCTTGTTATGTGGTCTATTTACTTAGCGTCTCGACGGCCTTGATAACGGCCTCTCTTCGCTTTTTGTTGTTGGCTGCTTCGGCGTTCTTCTTTTGAATCTGTGCTTCGGCTGCTGCTTCACTGGCGGGAATCTTATTGTTCTCGCGTAGGTACTTCTTGTAATCCTGGCCCGATTCAATCCAGGTTCCTTTCCCGTTCCTCCCGTCAGGCATGTGAAAACCCTTATGACCGGTAAAAGTCATCGCGCTAATGGCCGGTGCGGTCAAGCCCTTGATCGTCGGAACATCGCAGCAGATAGGCGTGTCATTGCGAGTGGCGATGCTGCGAATGTAATCGTGGTCAGTTCCACAAGTGGTGCAATGCGCTATGTAGGTCGGCATTATTGACCTCCATTCTGGCGATTGTTCAACAAGTCGATGGTGGCGCTATGAACATGCGTTGCCTGTTGGTGCGCAATGTCTGCGGCCAGCTCGCCTTGGCGCATTAATAGCTGGCGTTCCTCGAAAGCGTTATCGCGTTCGGTCTGCATTTGGGCGATTGCGAGCTGCTGCTGCTTGATTTGTGCCTGGAGCTGTGCGATTTGAAGCTTGGTGTTCTCTTGCATTTGCACTGCCTGATAGTCAAGCTGGGCCTTCTGCATGACCGCTTGTGCCTTGGCTTCTTCCGCGCTTGGCTGCTTTTGCCCGCCCTGACTTTGCTGCGATGCCTGCAAGAGTTGCTGTAAGCCGTTGTCGATAACGCCTTCGATTGCCTGCGCGCCCTTAAAGCCGCTCACACCCCACTTGATAAGTTCAAGGCCAAGCGGCGCGATTTCGGGTGTCTGTTGCACTGCCGGCATAATCACGCTCATCATCTTCGTGATTGCTTGGATCGCTTCGCTACGCTCCGCCTTTTCAGTGTTCCAGTTCGGCAGTTGCAGACTGTCCACGCTTACGCTTAAGCGGAATTGGGTCATTTGATCGTCTTTGAGCAGTTGAAGCGCTGGCCCGATGAACGCCTGATCGGCGGGATTCAGCGGCATCGCTCGCTTTGAGATCAAGTCGGGCTCGTAGAATTTGCAGATAACGTGTGCTTTAAGTCGCAGCAATGCTTCTACGTACTCAGCGACATCTTGCTGGCGCGACGCGAAACGACCAAAGGCTTGTTGGCTTTTTGCAGTGGTCGCGGTTGCAGTTTCGTATGGCATAGCCTGGCCGCGCATGATGTCGCTGATGCCTTCAACTTCGTAAATCTGGTTCTTAATACGTTCGAGCTGCGCTGATGCCACGTTGAACGAGTTCGCAATTGGTTCAAGCGGCGCAAATTGGATAGCACCCTGTAGCCCGCCACGGTCGCCCATAAATGAAGCCCAGTTCTTAACTGCGATGCCCTGGTTTTCACCAACTGTCGTGTACATGTCGCGCAATTCTGAGCATGACGCATCATAGGCAAAGCGAACGGCCAACGCCTTGCTTAATTGAGTGCATCGCTGGTTCAGTTCATCCAATTCGTCGTATTTGCCGCGTACAAGCTGGTAGTCGCAAACGGGAATCGTGTTTGCTGTATCAAAGCGGCCAAGTGGCGGCAATGGGGTAGGGAAGAAGCCATCAAAACCCATGGTGTCCTGCTGCACATCAAGTGGAACATCAACGCTGTCAGTTACCCAGAACACGAGTTGGCGTTCCTTGTCCCAGATTTCGTACACATCTGCCGTTGGTTCCGTCTGGTTCTTTGGCGCTAATTTGGCCTTGCTGGCATCCTGGGCATCTGGCTTAGTCGTATAGCCAATGCCGCCAAGCAGTTCAGGCGGAATGGTGTGACCAAAGCGGCGTTTGATCGCATCACGCGTCATTGGGATGCGACGAGCGACCCAACTGCACAAAGTCCAGACCTTGCAGGGGCTCCAATAGAAGTCATCCCAGGCCACATAATCCGTGCATGCCTCCTGGCTCATGATTACAGGTGTTTGCGGCATTGCTGCGCTGGTAATGTGGTCGATGACAGCAGGTTGTTCCTGTTCTTCCTGTTCCAAACGCAGCCAGCTAAGACCCAGGCCCGCAACTACGTGATCGAAAAGTACCTGCTTGAACGTGACATCGAAGCCACCAGTATCTAACTCATAGGAGAGGTTACGTTGCAACAGCAGCGCCGCCACCCGGGCCACATCGTCTTGGCTGTCATCGAATCGGCGTTTGATGTCTGGCTTTGGAGTGCGGGCATACAGGGCCGATAGCTTGGTATCGGTATTAAGGAAGTAGATGTTGTAGAACTGGCCGCCGCTGTACTGCGCGCCTGCTTCGGCTCGATAACGTGTTACGGCGCGTGCCGCTGTCTCGTTCCATTTCTTCCGTTCCTTGCGGCAGGCTTCAAGCTCCTTTTGCCACTTCTCTTGTTCGCTTTCTGTTTGGTATTGCGAAAGTACAGGGTCTTGCACAAAGGCGTCTTCGCTGACTCCGCATTCCATCCCTTCGTTATAGATGTCGGTCATTTTTTCTCTGTACGCTTCTAGTGGCGCACTTGATTGATCTGTTTAGTCCCACGCTCGACCAAGGTGTTGTCTATGCATAGATAGCTCGCGGTCGCGTGCTGCAAATGCTTCATCCAAAGTCATTCGACTTGTATTTACCTGACCGCGTTTTGTAATCTGGAGGGTACGGCGCCTATTTGCGCGTTCAGTAGATCGGCCCAGGTCTTCATCTTTTATCGAAAGCACCGCATAACGGAATGCATCCGCGCCGTGCGACCATTCGTTGTGATCAGCTTCGCTGCCGTAGGTTCCAGATGCTCGATTGAATTTGCGACTGTAGTTCTTCAGTGCCTCGATACCGCGATAGCAGCGGTCTTTATCAAGGATGAACGGCCACAAGCGAAGGAACTTCCGAACTGCGTCAATGCCGTGCATGATTCGGTTACCCTGGTCTGGATTAGGCACCCTGCGAGCAGGTAGGTCGTGCTCCAAAAATGTATCCATGACGGACTTCTTAGATGCAAACGTGCGGTGCATGGCGTCGTGGGGAAGCCAGACTGTTTCGTACTCGTATGGCTTTAAGGCCAGCATGTCGCAGACTTCTTCCGCATCGAATCCGCTTTGCTCCCAATAGTCGATGAACCGCACTTCGCCATCGACTACTTGCCAGTACCAAATTACGGCCGCATCGCTATGGCCTAAGTCCATGGCAAGACTGACTTTCTCCAACGGGTCGTATTCGACTGTTTGGAACTTGCCCTGACTAGTTGCTGTCGCGATCTGCTTGCCGTAGAACGAACCACGAAATGCCGCATCGAACGAACATTCAAGCTCCTGTTCGACTTCCTCCGGTTCCATTTCGGAGCGCATGTCTTCAACTTCTTTAGCGTCCAGGATTCCGCTTTCGCTTGCCATGAGTCGAAGCGAGAAATACTTGTTGGGTTCCTGCTGCGCTTTCTGCCAGCGCTTGTAGAAGTCGTTCTTGCCTTTAGGTGTTCCCATGAATACGACCCAACCCTTGCGGTCGGATAGCGCAGGACGAATAACCGTGCTGTAGACCTCTGGCTTCATGTCGCCGTATTCGTCGAGCACGACGCCATCGAAATACAGGCCACGTAAGTTGTCGGGATTGTCGGCGCCGGCCAGGAAGATTCGGGCTGTGTCGCTGGCTACGGTTGGAATTTCAATCCACAGTTCGGTTTCGTTCTTCTTTACGCCTGGTATTGCCTTCGTGAAGTCGATTAAGTACTGCCAAGCGACCTGTTTAGCCTGTCCTTTGTATGGGCACAGGTACGCAAACTTTGGCTTTGGCAGTAGCTTGCCGGTCTTGTCCTTCTTTTGAAAATTCAACGCTCGCGCGATTAGGTCTTGAATGACGCTGTAAGTCTTACCTGCTCGTCGATGTGCGACGATTACTGCACTGCGCTTCGTGCGTTGATGGAAGGGTAGGAATGCTGGGCGGGGCTTGTAATCAAGCTGGATTGTCTGAACGCTGTTATTCATCGTCCAGTTCATCCGCGTCTACGATGTCGCCCAAATCAAGCGGTGACGGCGGCACGTTATGGAATACCTGTACTACTGCTGGACCTGACTCGTGCTTTTGTGCTTCTGGCAGCATGCGTGTCCACAGCTTGATGAAGTCACCGTAGTTTTCGTGCGCGTACTTGGTCAGGCGCGGTATGCCACCGGCCAGATCGAACGCGACGTTGAGCGAGTCTTCGACGAACTTGCGGTCTTTGTTCTTAAGGACGTAGTCCTTGGGGATTTTGGGAAGGTGCTGCTCGAAGATGTCGATTAGGCCGCTTTGGCGGACATCGGCATCGCGGCTAGCAAGCTTGGTTAGCGTTTCGGCGCTGACTTCCGCAACCTGGTTGGTTGTCTTGTTCTTGTCGTCCACTTAAATAACCTCATGGCTCGCAAATGAGCCGTCAGCTATTTATTGAAGGGGTAAAGAAATGAAGCGAGGTGAAAGACGTAGTTTGCGCATGCAGAACATGAAGCGGTTGCGCAACTTGGGCTTACCAACTGACTTGTTCAATGCGGATTTTTTGGAACGAGAAGTGGCGGCGCGTAAGCGGGAAAATCATCTTCTTGAAATCGTTGAGGCAATGTGGAAAGCGGGACAGTGGGCGCACTTGTCGCTTCCCTTTGACCTGATCATTGCTCGCTGGCGGGAGGAAATTGCGAACCCGCTGCACTTCGCAAGTATTGGCCCGAACCCAAGATGGGTGCCGGTATTAGGTGATGCAGTCGGGGAGTGGCGCAGACATACTGAAGGCGGGTACCGCAAGTCCTGGCGAGATTATCGGCGCAAGAAGCTTGCTCAGATTCGTGATAAAGCGGGCAAACCACCGCCGAAATTCAGGGTCTAAAGTGCGGGAGCTTTTTCTGGGATGATGTTTGCTACCGGCGAATCAAGAACGTGGGCGATCATTTCAGGCGCGCAGCCACGGTCGAATAGAAACTTGACAGCGGCAAGTCGCGACTGTTTGACCGCGATGTCGACTGCCACGCTGGCCAAACATTGCAAGTTATGGTTTGGCCGATCGGCTTCCATGATGTTCTCCTGTAACGAGTATGCGCCTTAATCGCAACCTGCATGCTTACCTTTTTTACCAATCGTGTGGTGATCTTTTGTGACTGCGAGTAGTCTCGGGGTATGACAAGGCGCAAAGACACTATCACGGCTGAAAGACTTTCCGTTGCGCTGCTCACCAGAGCGGCGTTTGGGACTCAAGCAGGTATGCGGACTGCGTTGTTCTACGGCGTTCGGAGAATACTTGCAGAAGCGGTCTTCAATCGCCCTTTGTTTAGAGTCCGTATTGAAGCGTCGGGAACTGACAACTTGCTGGACAGGAGAAAGCGCATTCGCTAGTTGCTGCTGCCTTGCTCAGGTGTCGTTGCGAAAAGCCCGTCCTAGCGGGCTTTTTTGTTGTTCAAAGGTTCACCGCGACCCTGACTTGTCGAATGTGAGTCGATAGAGCTGGTTATTCTTGCAGCGAAATGCCTATAATGAATTAGCAAGTCGTCATTTTGCGAAAATTGTGGGCCCCACTCCAGCTGCGCTCGCTAAGAGCACTCCCAGATTGATTCCTTCAGTTGTTGCCATTGCGCCTTGAGGCGCGTCTTGCTGCATGCATTCAATCATAACGTCGGGAGAGAGACATGGCATTGGAGACTGGCACTGTAAAGTGGTTCAACGACTCAAAGGGCTTCGGGTTCATAACGCCTGATGGTGGTGGCGGGGATCTGTTCGCGCACTTCCAGGACATTAAAGCTGATGGCTTTAAGAGCCTGAAGGAGAACCAACGAGTGTCGTTCGAGCGAGGCACAAGCCCCAAGGGCGAGAAGGCGATCAACATCAAGCCTGCCTAACTCCCTACAATGCAGCGTGGTGCCTGACTTGTGGCTTATGTGGGCGCCAAATGAAGGACACTTTTCCAGTTCAATGGAGGATCGCGCGCTGTGTTAGTCACAGTGTTGCGCGAGATGCCTGCTTAGGCTTCTATGAAAAAGAAAGAATTGTTGGCGATCCTGTCGAGCTACAGTGATGACGATGAGTTCCTTGTCGAAGGCTTCCACTCAGGCTTTGACGAGCCTACGGTTTATGTCACAGCTGCGCGACCGCGATCAACCTCCGAATTTGTATCGGGTAACGAAAGTGATTACGTTTCGGATCGAGAGGGGTCGGGATGCGTCATCATTGGGACGTCACGTGGCTGCGCGACCCTATAGCCGTGACATCAAAATACCATCTCAGTGAACGGTAGTTGATCTACATGATTGGCATGCACTGCATAATCCGGGGATTGAATGATTGAAAAGCGCCTACGAGTGGCAATGTCAGTCGTCGTTTTCCTGGTGGTTATCTTCAATCTGTGGGTGTTTGCAGCACAAATGTTTCGATAGTTTTTCACTTATCGACGGTTGAGCAGCCGCATCTAATTTTTTTCCTGCTTCGAGGAGTTAAGACCAGCAAGCACTCGCGCTGGTGTTTTGCCATTCTGTGCGGTGAACGGTAGGATAGTCTGTAGTTAGCTCAGTCACTGGGGATTCTATGGAAATGGCATACCAGGCTTTGACTCGCCGTGCCGAAGCAACAATCAATGACTACGTAAAAAGAGCTAAGCTCGCAACGTCAGCCGAAGACTATAACCAAGCGCTTAAAGCGGCCGCGGGTGTGCTGGCGCTTTGGAAGGCCGCAATCAAGCTTCCTGAGGGAGTTGAACTTCGCGATGCGTTTGAACACCTTGACGTATTGCGCCTGGAATCACTTTGCGCCCCTGAAAACGTGCCACATGGCGTATGGGTCAAGTAGTAGAAGATTTTTGGTTGATGCCACCTACCAAGCAGCAGCCAAGCCGTACAGTGATGCGTTTTCGGGTTCAAGATTTCGGGATTTATTCACAGGCCGATTTGCTTTTGTGAATAGGTGCAGAACGATCAGAAGAAACAAGCACCTACATGACTTCGTGCATGCCTGGCTGCGACCCGTGGAATACACACCATACTCTACAGGTCGCAAAAACATCCAGGTAATCAAGCACCTACAAGCTTGTCGGGGGCGGTGTACAAAATCTGTACAAATCAGTTGGCGGTTGAACCGCCAACTCCCGCTAGCCACGTAGCCTAACGCCAGGCTTCACCGTTTACCAATACGTCATAGGACTGACGAGATCGTCATCCCAGTTGCATTTGACTCCAGTTCGACGCGAGGTAGCTGAGTGGACTTCATGTCGTTACTTTCATGCAATTTCCAAGTTATTCACAGGGCCGTAGCATCAGTTAATGAAGCCTAAACCAGGATGCCGCCAGACGTCGAAAATTCTTGGCATTAACTTTCATTACCAAGACTTTCTACTGATGTAATAGCAGAGTATCATTGTGTTGCTCGGGATTAAAATTGCCTTCCAGTCGCATTACTATTCGTCGCTCATCATGAAACTTGCCTTACGTCTGCTTAAAGAATTCTGGCTTCCAACCATCATCGCTTTGTTATGGACTGCATACAATGTCAATCCGGCTGGCTCGGTGAACGACGCCAAAGCGCTTGTGAACATCTTTGCGCCGACATTCTTTCTCGCTAGCTGGGCCACTGGGCAATTCTTCCGTGTCCAAAAGCAAGCGCATGTTGAAGAAAATTTACTAAACATTGAAAGTCGCGTTACTAGCCTAGTATCCAGATTGGAGAAACATACGGAAGACTTCATGGGATTTGCAACTGGCAAGAATAGCTTCGCCTGCTTCTCGCCAATCATGACTTCTCCAAATGTATTAGAGCTCTGGCTCTTTAACCGTTCGATATACCCAGTGTTTGACCTTAAAGTCGATGTTATTGACTTAGATGAGCCAATTGTTCCTGAAGAAGGGATCATGTGGACTCCACATAAATTTGCACTTGAAAGCATCTACCCGAGTAAGGTCGTTACTGGGGCATACCGATTCAGTCTTGAGAGCAGAGAAAGTTTTAGGATTAATGTATTCATCCATACTCGCGCCCAGTACATCACGCAACAGATCCGAATTGTGAGGAAGGCCGATGGATTCTTGATCGCAGTACAAACGATTTCCGGGGGAAGTGTGATTGAAAGTACGATTCCTGAAGACTTTCCGGGATTTGATCCAGAAGATCCCAATTCTATTTTTGGATAACTGACAAGTATGTAGATGCGTAGGTTTTGAGTGATGGCACTGTTCTAAATCTTTGCATGTGAGGATGTAACGTGAACCCGTTTAGTGTATTTCCGAAAGAAGACATTCAAGTGGAAAAGGCAAATGGCACTTTGAAAGGGCCGTACAACGCCACGATTGCTGGAGGCACCATAGTCGTTTGGGATGCGACTGCTGACATAGAAGAAGAGGATACAATTCTGAGACATCTGCCTAATGGTAAGGACGAAAGAAGCGAAGTTACGCAGGCATCTTTCTACCACGACCTTCATGGAATGCCAGCGCATTTTCAGATCAAATTTAAGAAGGCCGGCGCGAAGCGAACACCGCAGCCAGTACAACCTCTTTCGAGCGAAGCACACACATCAAAAAAGGATGGCATGCCAACTTATGACATCGCAATCTCGTTTGCGGGCGAAGACCGCAACGTAGCGGAGCGTCTTGCGTCGCTTCTTGTTCTCAGGGGATTGAAGGTTTTCTACGATGAGTACGAACAGGCAAATCTTTGGGGGAAGGACCTTTATGTCCATCTTTCAAAGGTCTACAAAGATGAAGCAAAGTATTGTTTGATGCTGGTGTCTGAACATTATTCTAAAAAACAGTGGACAAACCACGAACGGAAAGCGGCGCAAGCTAGGGCCTTCCAAGAGAACAGCGAGTACATCCTTCCGTTGCGACTCGACGACGCGCAGGTCGACGGAATCTTATGCACCGTAGGCTTCTTGGATCAACGAAAAATTTCAGATGACATGATTGTTGAATCAGTTGTTAAGAAAGTCTTTGACTACAACAATGCACACGGTATTTCTTACGATTTGGTCAAGGTAGAGGATGTCTTCGCTCAGCAAGGAATCGGCAAAGATGGAGCCGCCATAAAAGACAGCAACATGAAAACCGAGTGTCCGGCTTGTGGCACCGTGCAACTGCTCTCTGAAAGCAACCTATCGGTAGACGAAGGGGAAACAATTTACACGTGCAAACATGGCTGCCAACCGATACTGGTAGTCGGCCGCCCGGCAGGAACTGCGTGGCCCGGTCGCGGTTATAGACTTGGCGATCACGTCATACGAAACGTTCGCGACGTAATTGTTAAAACCGACGACATGCGGGCAGCGCTGGTAATCAATGGGGGTAACGCGGCGCTAATGAAAAGGCGTCCTGCTGAATAAAGCCCTCGTCTTCGACTGACAGTAATAGGTTCCATTAGCATAAATGTGTTCTACAAATTGAGGATTAACATAGGTCGAGATCTCATCCAATGAGTGATGCCACAGACTTCAAATACGACGTAGCGCTTTCGTTCGCAAACGAGGATCGAGAAACCGTCGCTGAGCTAGCAGAAATACTGCGCTTACTCGGGGTACATGTGTTCTATGACGATTACGAACGTGCGGATCTTTGGGGGAAAGACCTTTATCAGCACTTGCAGTCCGTATACATGGATCGAGCCAAGTACTGCATCATTTTTGTCTCTGCTGCGTATAGAAAAAAGCTTTGGACTCGGCACGAACTGAAGCAAGCTCAAGCTAGAGCCTTCAAGGAGAACCAGGAGTACATTCTTCCCGTTCGGTTAGACGATACCGAAATTCCAGGTCTCAATGCGACTACGGGATACATTGACCTTCGAAACCATTCGTTAACTGAGCTAAGTCATCTAATTGTCCAAAAGTTGTTTGGACCAGAGACTGATCCAAGCGATGTTGGCGAACTTAAATGGAAGGGAGAACTTGTTGAGTTTCGAGGCCAGGAAGTTGCCAGCTTCTGGCCTGAAAAATTGAAGCGCGCGCAGTCAATAACTCATTACGTTGCCCGTGTTCCTCGAGTAAGGTATGGGGATGAAGACGGCGGTTGGGATCCTGGAGACATGCCTTGCAATGATTGCGGCGCCATTAAAGGGGAACTTCACGTACCTAGTTGCGACGTCGAGCGCTGTCCAGTATGCGGTGGGCAGGCACTGGGATGTGAATGCATTGAGTATGAAGCAGATAATGACGAGGGAATTTAAGTTGGGTCCAAAAAGTTTGATCGTAAAAACCGCTGCTATCGCGCTCATCGGAGATTGAAATGTTTTTGGGACTCAGTTTGCAAACTTGGCTTGGCCTAACAGTTCTCGGTGCATTAGTCTCTACCCTTGGATCGCTGTTTGGTATCGTACTTAAGGACTTCTTTTTTGTTCGATCGTTCGAAAGCTGGAAACAGAAGAAGACACTCGAGCAGTTGTACCAGCGGTACCGTGATCCGCTGTATCTGTCAGCGCACGAGCTAGCTACTCGATTGTTCGAGATTGATCTCACCTACCCGACCGTCTACCTGAAAACGAGCGTTCTCGACAAGCGAGTTGATCGACAAATCCGCAACTCAGTTCACGATCCCTACTTTCAGCGACATAAGCTACTCAGTAGCATCTATCGCTTGGCTGCATTCCTTGGTTGGCTTGAGCTTTACAGACAGGAAGTTACCTATCTTCGATCTGGAAGCAATCCACACTCCAAGGCGCTCGAATGGGTGGTAAACGCCATACGAAGTGACCTCGCTGATGGGCAAATCAATAAGACAGATGACTTGGGAATGTGGAGAGATACACTGATCTTTCGTGATGAACTTCGAGCAATTGGTGAATCCATGATCGAAACGCGCGGGGCTACGAGAACGGTGACCGGTTACGGACGCTTTCTTGAAGCCGCGGAAGCTGAAGGAGATTCAGCCATAAAACGTTGGCACCCAGTCGTTTCCAATTTCTTGCTGGACCTTGAGGTGGGCGGCAAAGACTTTCGGCACGTTCGCATCAAGCGCCTGTTTGTACACCTCGTTGATCTGATGACACTTCTTGACGAATCATCGGTAGAAAAGTGGCTAACTGAGAAAAGAAATCTGCTCGAAACCGAGGTGCTCAAGCCACATTGCTGAGCCTGATCTGATTTTGTGCACTGCTTACATAAGTCACTTAAGGTTCTAGAGGTAATCTGTGGTTGAACCATTTTGTTAGATTCGTATCTCGCGACATTCAGCCCATTAACGAAAAGTGCCGCACGGATTGCCCAGGCCTTCGCGAACTAGCGCATCAAACACCACGCACACGCTCACTTCATTTGCGTTGGCGACTTCGATTAGTGCTTCGCATGCCGTTGCGCCAATTTCGATGTAGCCCCAGTATTCGTTGAAGTAGGTCTGGTCGAGTTTTACTTGCTGCATTTTGATCCCCTGGTCTCTAGGTGCGTTTCTGTGACGCGTCCGAGGATGCAGCCAGGTACGTGGTGGATCAACAAAAGAGTGACAGCACATGTCATTCTTTTTTCCAATTAAAAACGGCGCTCAAGGCGCCGTTTACTTTGCAGCTTTATGTGCCCCTTAAGCTGGAGCTTCTTCCTTTCCTTTGCTTGGTGCTCGCGAGCTGTCTCGAAACGCTTGATCTAGTTCGCCGTTCGCAGCACCTGCTTTAGCGGCTTCCACAAAATTGATCGCTGCCTGTGCGTCACTTACCCGGAAGTAGGTCACTCCATTCAAGGGCATAGCACTGTTCCCGTTGCGGAACGTGATCAAGTAACCGTCTGGCAGCTTCTTGAAGAACCTCCCTTGTTCCGCCGCTGCTTTGATCAGCTTCACAGTCTCGTCGCAATTGGCGGAAAACTTGGTGCGTGCGTTGATCAGCGGATCGCGTTTCGCCGCGATTTGGGACAGGTCGGTGATTGGCGTGGCGAGGGCGTTCACTTGAGCGAGGAAGCCGAGTGGTTGTGCGTTGTCGTTGGATGCTTGAGGTGCTGCTTGAGGGTTCTTTGCCATGTTGGTTCTCCGTTAGTTGGTTGACTGCATCGTTTGCAGTGCACCAATTGGAAAGCCGTCTGGTAAAGAAATCACCTTCTAAATGAAAGAACTACCGCGTCGTAATGGCATTCGACAAAAGCCTTGATTTCTCGGCCTTATTCGCTCCGAAACGAGGGTCTTCTTTAAATACGTTCGTGAAGCCCGGAGGCTCACAAGCGTTCAATTTGGAGAACAACAATGACAAAAATTTTGCAACCACAGGTGCTCGATGTCGTGATCACGAAGATCACCGCTAAGACCGTCTACTACAAGCTGTCTGCCAACCAACGGCAAGAGAAATGGCGAATCCCAAGTACGAGTAAGTTTGATAAGTCTCAACTGATTGAGGGAGCGCGCTACCGCGTAATCTCACATGCGGTTTTTGACACGGTCTGGCATTACAAGACCCGCCAGCGCATCGCAATGGAGCGCTTCGATTGGATCAGCGCCGCAGTGATTACGCCAAAGGCAAAGATTCAAGCGCGTTCAGCCAAGCAGCGAAAGGCCAGCGAGCTGCATGCAGCAATGCCGTTTGTCGATAACGGCGTCTTGATCAAGTGGTAAGCAGCTATTAAATTGGAATGAGTACGTGTCGATGTCGGTGGCCTTTTTTGTGAACTAGATTTTCATGGATTTCACAAAGTTTTGTGCATTTTTTGTACGGGAGGGGAGGTCTTCAAACCAGCCCTTATGGCATAAGGCTTCCTTGCAACCCCAGATGTATGCCTACTACCCGCGCGAGTGGGTGTCGCCCTACATCGACCGCCGCCGCAAGGTAGGCTGGGACCTGTATTCCCTGCTGGGCCTGACCCGCGAAAACAAAATGGGCATGGCGGCCCAGCATGGCCGCAACTTTGAGTTCTTCGATGCGCCGGTGGGACTTATTTTTACCATCGACCGCATCATGGAGCAGGGCTCCTGGCTTGACTATGGCATGTTCTTACAAAACATCATGGTGGCGGCCCGCGGACGTGGACTGGATACCTGTCCGCAAGCCGCTTTCACCCAATACCACCGCATTATCAGTGAGGTGCTGGGCCTGCCGGCCAGCGAAACTGTTGTATGCGGGATGTCGCTTGGATTCGCCGATAGTGGCAAAATTGAAAATACGCTGGTAACCGAGCGCGAGCCGATTGCCAAATTTGTTAAATTTATGGAGTGAACAAGCTTCCGTTGTTGCCTCGCGTCACTATGGAAAATGTGTATTGCGAGGCTGAAAACTTTACTTCGGAATTGCTTGCGCTGGAATCTGTTTTTGCTACACTGCAACTAGCGATTCTGCTGTTTCACACCGGGGAAAAGGAATGAACAAACTTGCTATCAGCGTGCTTGTGTCTGTGCTTTGCGCATCGGCTTCAATGGGTTCTGCGCAAGCGGCAGTCAAGAAAGCTGGTACTCGCCACGCCGCGCCTGCTTCCAAGGAGCAGGTGGTCAAGCGCACCGTGAAGGTTCACGGCAAGAGCAAGGTAGTTTATCAACGCGTGACCAAGGTTTCCGAAGTCGGCCGTCCTACCATGGGCGACCTGGCCGGCCTGAACCTGGTGCGCGATCCCCTCGACCTGAAATCCAACGTGGCCCTGGTGCTTGACCAGGCCAATTCCGAAGTCCTGTTCGAAAAGAACGCCGGCGTTGCGCTGCCTATCGCCTCGATCACCAAGATGATGACCGGCCTGGTGGTGGTGGAAGCCAACCAGGACATGGACGAAGTGCTGACCGTGACCGACGAAGATGTCGACCGCGAAAAATTCAGCTCCTCGCGCCTGCGCGTGGGCGACCGCCTGACCCGCCGCAATATGCTGCACATCGCGCTGATGAGCTCGGAAAACCGCGCGGCATCCGCCCTGGGCCGCAACTATCCGGGCGGCCTGCCTGCCTTTGTGCAAGCCATGAACGACAAGGCGCAGTCGCTGGGCATGACCGACACCCATTACGTGGATTCCTGCGGCCTGTCCAAGCTGAACGTGGCCAGCGCACGCGACCTGGCCAAGCTGGTCCAGGCCGCCTACGAACATCCGATGCTGCGCGAATTCTCGACCGATCCGAAAGCCGTGGTGGAAAACAATGGCCGCCCTGTGACCTTTGGCACCACCAACCGCTTGGTGGCGCCGAACTCGGGCTGGGAAATCGGCTTGCAGAAAACCGGCTTCATTAACGAAGCCGGCCGTTGCCTGATCATGCAGGCCATGGTGGAAGGCCGCGCCGTCATCATGGTGCTGCTGGATGCGAAGGGCAGTGCTGCCCGTGTGGCCGACGCCACCCGCATGAAGAAGTGGCTGGCCGCGCTCAAGCCGACCTTCGGCGAGAATGTCAGCGGCGCCAGCGTCGGCGCCCAGTCTTACTCGGGAATGTAACCCAGGGTTGCGGAGATCTGGTTGGCAGTGCTGACCAGGTCGTCCAGCCATTCATCCTGCAGCCGGTCCGCCGGCGCGGAAATCGACAAGCCTGCCACCAGTTTGCCGGAATCGTCACGGATGCCGGCCGCCATGCAGCGCACACCCAGCTCCAGTTCTTCATTGTCACGCGCATAGCCGCGTGCACGCACCAGGCTCAGTTCGCGCTCCAGGCGGGGCAGGTCGGTAATCGAATTCTTGTTGTGGCCGGCCAGGCCGGTACGGGTGGCATAGGCGCGGATCGCCTTCGGTTCGTCCACCGACAGGAACAGCTTGCCGGTCGAAGTCAGGTGCAGCGGCCCGCGGCCGCCGATGGCGCGCACCACCTGCATGCCGGAGCGCTCCGAGAAGGCGCGGTCGATGTACACGATCTCGTCGCCCTGGCGCACCGACAGGTTGATGGTCTGCTGCGTCTTCTTGTGCAAGGCTCGCATGAAATCCAGCGCCGCTTCGCGCACGGACAGGCGGCTCTTGACCACATTTCCCAGTTCCAGCAGGCGCATGCCGAGGCGGTAGGTGCCAGGTTCGACGCGGTCGACGAAACGGGTCACCACCAGGTCGTTGAGGATGCGGTGGGCGGTGGAAGGGTGCAGGCCGGAAACTTTCGACAGTTCCTTCAAACTGACCGGATCGGGGTACTTGGCCAGGGCGTCAAGCAGGGCCGTCATGCGGTCGATGACCTGGATCGTCGTTTTCGTTTCCTGCGGGGGCAGGGTTTCGCTTTTCATGATGTGGTTGGTGCAGTGCGGTATAGGCAGACTTATTTATACCATGATGTGAAAAAAATGGGAAATCTGTCGCTATAATCCGTGCCCATGGAACCTACAAGTGAATTCAAAAGCAAGAGCGGCCTGAAGCGCATTTATTCGGCCTTTTTCTACTCTGTCGAGGGACTGCAGACCGCCATCCGTTCGGAGCACGCCTTCCGCCAGGAACTGGCCGTTTTCGTGGTCGGCGCAATTGCCGCAATGCTATTGCCGGTATCTGCTTTCCAGAAACTGGTGTTAATAGGCAGCATGGTCCTCGTCCTGATCGTTGAGCTGATCAATTCGGCTATTGAAGCTGTGGTAGACCGTGTTTCTCTGGAGCGCCACCCTCTGTCCAAGAACGCCAAGGACTTTGGCAGCGCTGCTGTGCTGCTGGCCTGCCTGCTGTCGGGCGCTACCTGGGCAGTCGTCCTGGTCAATCGCTACTTATAATTACTTTCCTGTATAACGATCGTCGAAAGTATTCGTTCGTAATTATATGGAAGGCCTTTAATCTGGCATCTCCAAACATTAAGGGGAAGCCAGATGTTGTCCAAAAAACTAATTGCCGCTGCATTGTTTGCCACCGCCGCTGTGGCGCAGGCTGCCGACGTGAGCTTGCTCAACGTCTCATACGACCCAACCCGCGAGCTGTACCAGGACGTCAACACCGCCTTCGCCAAGGAGTGGAAGGCCAAGACGGGCGACAACGTCAAGATCAAGCAGTCGCACGGCGGCTCCGGCAAGCAGGCGCGCGCCGTGATCGACGGCCTGGAAGCCGACGTGGTGACCCTGGGCCTGGCTTACGACATCGATGCCGTCTCCGAACGCGGACTGGTCAACAAGGACTGGCAAAAACGCCTGCCGCATAACGCCACCCCATACAGCTCCACCATCGTCTTCCTGGTCCGCAAGGGCAACCCGAAAGGCATCAAGGACTGGAACGACCTGGTCAAGCCAGGCGTGGCGGTGATTACCCCGAATCCCAAGACCTCCGGCGGCGCGCGCTGGAACCACCTGGCCGCTTACGGCTACGCCCTGCGACAGCCCGGCGGCAACGACGCCACGGCGCGTGAATTCCTGAAGAAGTTCTATCAGAACGTGCCGGTGCTCGATTCCGGCGCCCGCGGCGCCACCACCACGTTCGTTGAGCGCGGCATCGGCGACGTGCTGGTGGCGTGGGAAAACGAAGCCCTGCTGGCGATCAAAGAACTGGGCCCGGACAAGGTTGAAATCGTGGCGCCTTCCGTCTCCATCCTGGCCGAACCGCCGGTTGCCGTGGTCGACAAGGTGGTCGATAAACGCGGCACGCGCAAGGTCGCCGAGGCTTACCTGAACTTCCTGTACACCGACCAGGCCCAGGCCATCATCGCCAAGAACTACTACCGCCCAACCGTGGAAAAGGAGGCGAAGAAATACGCCAGCCAGTTCCCGAACGTGAAGCTGTTCAAGATCACCGATGTGGCAGGCGACTGGACCGTCGCACAGAAGACCCACTTTGCCGACGGCGGCGTGTTCGACCAGATCTACCAGCCCGGCTCCAAGGTCGCAGGCAAATAATTACGGCAACGGAGGGCCCTATGGCGATCCAACATCTGAATCAATTCCGCGTGCTGGTCGCTCCCGGCCTGCACAACAGCGGCCCGGAACACTGGCAGTCCCGCTGGCAGCGCCTGTACCCGCGCTTCGAGCGGGTAGAGCAGAAGCGCTGGAGCGATCCGGTCCTGCTGCGCTGGGCCGACCGGCTGGATGAAGTGCTGGACGAGGACCGCCGTCCGACCCTTATCGTTGCCCATAGTTTCGGCTGCCTCACCACCGCATTGAGCTTGTCACGTTCTTCCTCCCCCCACGTGGCGGGCGTGCTGCTGGTGGGGCCTGCCGATCCCGATAAGTTCCAGGTCAGCTCCTTGCTGCCGCACGGAGAACTGCCTTGCCCGTCGATCATGGTGGCCAGCACCAACGACCCGTGGATGACGCTGAAAAGCGCCGAAACCTGGGCGCAGCGCTGGGGTAGCGACTTCGTCAACGCCGGGGCGCTGGGACATATCAACGCTGAATCGGGACTGGGCGACTGGCGCTTTGGCCAACGCCTGCTGCAAGTCCTCGCGCAGCGCGCAAGCAATTTAACGACGGAGAAAAAGAATGAGTTTACGCCTTGGCGATACCGCACCGGACTTCGAACAGGATTCCAGTATTGGCAGCATCAGGTTTCATGAGTGGGCAGGCGAATCCTGGGTCGTGCTGTTCTCGCACCCGGCCGATTTCACGCCGGTCTGCACGACGGAACTGGGCCTGACTGCCAAGCTGAAACCGGAGTTCGATAAGCGCAACGTCAAAGCAGTCGCGCTGTCGGTCGACCCGGCCGACAAGCACAGGGAATGGATCAGGGATATCGAAGAAACCCAGCAAACCGTGGTGGGCTTTCCGATCATCGCCGATGCCGACCGCAAGGTGGCCGAACTGTACGACATGATCCACCCGAACCAGTCGGCCACCGCCACGGTGCGCTCGCTGTTCGTGATCGACCCGGCGAAGAAACTGCGCCTGCAGATCACTTACCCGCTGAGCACTGGCCGTAACTTCGATGAAGTGCTGCGCGTGATCGATGCACTGCAACTGACGGACAAGCACACCGTCGCCACCCCAGGCAACTGGAAAGATGGCGATGACGTGATCATCCCGCTCACGGTGCAGGACCCTGAGGTGATCAGGCAAAAGTACCCGGCCGGCTTCAAGGCCCCGCGTCCCTACCTGCGCATCACACCGCAACCGAATAAATAAAAATTCGATTCGCGCGGCCCGCCGCCAGCAGGGGAAAGATCACCAGGCTTAAGCCTTGTTGGCGGCTAGTGCACGTGCTCTGACAAGCGTCCTTCGGGGCGCTTTTTTTCTTTCAGCATTTCGCGCAGCGCCGCAATTTCATTGCGCGCGCAGACGATGCATTGGGGATTGTTCTTGCCGCCAGGCGGGGCGAATTCGACAGCCGCCAGGATGCTGGCCTGGATCGAGGCCAGCTTGTCGAATGCTGCCAGGGGCAGTCCGGCATCCTCGAAATCGGCCATCAGGTGCTTGGCGGTGCAGTAGACAGTGGCCTTCTCGAACTTGGTATAGGCCTGCAAGGCCATCTCGGTCAGGTCGCACAAACGGTCAGTCAGCAACAGAGCATCAGTCATCACACTTCCTCCCTTGAATCGCTTGCTGACAATGTAGCACTTGACGGGAATCAAAGCCAATAAGCGCTTATCTGTTCCATCCATGCAACGTTATTCGATGATTAAATTATTAAAAATGAATGTTTTCTTTGTGAGATCAATCGTGCAAGGTTAGTATTTTTGGGCGGCACCATCATAAAAATTGTCAGAGAGATTGGAAATCTAATGAAACGCACCCTTATCGCCAGTGCTGTTTTGCTGGCCACTACGCAGGTATATGCACAGACTGCCGCCCCGGACACCAATGAACAGCAGACCGTTGTCGTGCTGGGCTCGCGCTCCCCGGCCAAGACCGCGCTTGATACCGCTGCGCCGGTTGGCCTGATCAGCCAGAAGGACATGGAAACCGCCGGCCCGCTGGAGCTGGGCAAGCTGCTGCAGACCCTGGACCCTTCGTTCAATTTCTCCACTACCTTTATTTCGGACGGTACCGACATCATCCGCCCGGCGACCCTGCGCTCGCTCGGCCCTGACCAGCTGCTGGTCCTGGTGAACGGCAAGCGCCGCCACCAGCAAGCGCTGGTGAACGTGCAGCAAACTGTCGGCCGCGGCTCCGCCGGTACCGACATCAACGCCATTCCGCTGTCGGCCATCCACCACGTGGAAGTGCTGCGCGACGGCGCGGCTGCCCAGTACGGCTCCGACGCGATCGCCGGTGTGATCAACATCGTGCTGAAGAAAAATGTCGGCGAGACCGCCTTGTCCGGCACGCTCGGCACCACCTCGGAAGGTGACGGCGACCTGTACTCCGGCAGCGTCAACACCGGCTTCGCCCTCGGCCAGGACGGCGGCTACCTGAACCTGACCGCCGAAGGCCGTAAGCGTAACGAAACCAACCGCGCCGGCCTCGACACCCTGCGCGTCGATCCGCCGCGTGTGACCCAGCGCGTGGGCGATTCCAACGCCAAAGACGCCTACCTGTGGTGGAACGGTGCATTGCCGGCCGCGGGCATGGGCGAGTTCTACAGCTTCGGCGGCGTGTCCAAGCGTAAGGGCGACGGCGGCGGCTTCTTCCGCTCGAAGGGCGACAACCGCACCGTACCGGCCATTTATCCGAACGGCTTCCTGCCGCAAATCAACACCACGGTCAAAGATGCCTCGCTGGCCTTCGGCTTCCGCCGCGACCTGAGCGATGATTGGTCGGTCGACTTCAGCATCAACCATGGCCGTTCCGAACTCGACTTCCACGAATCGAATACGGTCAACGTGTCCTACTGGTACGAACCAAAGCCGGGCGGCGGCATTTACGCCGATTCGCCGACCGAAGCCGACACCGGTAAGCTGAAATTCAACCAGACCACCTTCAATGCCGACCTGAAAGGTCCGATGAAACTGGGCGGCTCCGAGATCTTCCTGGCTACCGGCTTCGAATGGCGCCGTGACGGCTACGAGATCGTGGCCGGCGACCCGGTGTCTTACCAGTACGGCCGTACCAACAACCGCGCGATCGTCATCAACGGCCAAGCGGGCACGACTGCCGGCCTGGGCACGCAGGGCTTCCAGGGCTTCTCGCCGAACGAAGTGGTGGATGACAGCCGCCATAACATCGCGTTGTACCTCGACGTTGAACACCATCCGGTGAAAGAGCTGCTGCTGGCCGGCGCCGTGCGTTACGAGAAGTACTCCGACTTCGGCAGCACCGTCACCGGCAAGTTCAGCACCCGTTGGGATCCGAGCGATCAATTCGGCCTGCGCGGCTCCGTATCCTCGGGCTTCCGCGCACCGGGCGTGCAGCAAGAGTTCTTCAGCCAGGTGTCGACCAACCTGGATGCCAACGGCAACCTGGCCGACACGCTGACCGCGCGTCAGGGCAGCGCGGCATCCAAGGCATTCGGTATCGCCCCGCTGAAGGAAGAAACCTCGCGCAACGCCTCGGTGGGCGCGGTGTGGCGTCCGATGAAGGACACCTCGCTGACGGCCGATATGTACCAGATCAAGATCAAGGACCGTATCGTCTTCTCCAGCAATATCAATGGCGAACCAGGCGGTGGTCCGATCGCCAACTTGCTGGCCAGCCTGAACGTGCAGCAGGCGCTGTTCTTCACCAACGCGGTGGATACCACCACCCGCGGCCTGGATATTGTTGGTGAAAAGATCGTGCGCATGACTGGCTCGACCCTGGTGCTGTCCGGCCAGTTGGGCTTCAACAAGACCAAGGTGGACAAGCGTCACTCGACTTCGACCGTCCTGACCGGTGAGCAGCTGTTCGACGACGCGCAAGTGATGCTGATCGAACACGGCCAGCCACGCAAGCACCATGTGCTGGCGGCGGATTACACCACGGGTCCGTGGAATGTGAACGCCCGCGCCAACTACTACGGCGAAGTGTCGGGCAAAGGCTTCAACGGCAAGGAATTCACCTGGCAGGGTAAATGGCTGATGGACCTGACCGGCCGCTACTCGTTCAGCAAGAAGACCCACCTGTCGGCAGGTATCAACAACCTGTTCGACACCATGCCGACCCGTTGGGAAGGCGATGCGGGCGCGCCGTTCAACCAGCTGGGCTTCACCCACTGCTGGGAAACCTGCCCGTTCGGCATCAACGGCCGTTCGATGTACGTAAGGTTTGATACCGCCTTCTAAGCGGCATCGGCTAACAAAAATAGCGCCCCGCGGGGCGCTATTTTTTTTGGGGGGAGCGGCGTTGAATTACGCTGCGTCGAGCCAGTAGCGGTCGATGTCTTTCAGGCCCCATCGCTCAGCGTCTTCGCGGCCGGCGATGCTGTCGAGTGCACCGGCGGTGGCCAGGTCCAGGCTAAGCGGCGGGATGTAGCTCATTGACTTGGTCGAATAGAAAATGCGCACCAGCGGCTGCAGCAGCGACTTGCTGTTGTCGACCACCACGGCCAGGCGGCCGGACTTCAGCTTGACCAGAGTACCGACCGGGAAAATGCCGATGCATTTGACGAAGGCCGCAAACAGCTGCGGATCGAAATGGCCGCCCTTGGCCCATTCAGCCATGCGGCGCAGCGATTCGGCCGGGCACCAGCCTGCCTTGTAAGGACGATTCGAAGTCACGGCGTCGTACACGTCGCAGATTGCACCCATGCGCGCGTGCAGGCTGATGGCGTCACCTTTCAGTCCATGCGGGTAGCCGGTGCCGTCGAATTTTTCGTGGTGGTGCAGGCAGACGTCAAGTGCGATCGGCGGCGCATTGCCAGCTGCCACCAGGATTTCATAGCCGCCCTTGGAATGCTCCTTGACCGCTTTGAATTCGGCATCCGTCAGCTTGCCGGGCTTGTTCAGGATTTCGAGCGGCACGATGGCTTTGCCAATATCGTGCAGCAGCCCGGCCAGTCCGCAGTCGCGCAGCTCGGCATCGTCCAGGCCAATCTGTTTGCCGAGGGCGACCATCATCGCCGATACGGCCACGGAGTGCAGGTAGGTGTAATCGTCGGCTTGCTTCAGGCGCACCAGGCTGACCAGGGCGCCGGGATTGCGGATGACGGAGGAAGCGATGTCTTCGACCAGGGGCATCACGGTCTGCACATCCTGCAGGCGGCCCATGCGGACATCGTCGAACATGGCGCTGATCGCTTGTTTCGATTGCTTGACCAGGCGCGCTGCGTGATGCAGTTCGTCGACCATGCCGGTCGGCTGCACTTTCTGGAAGCGGAATGCCGCTGGCGCGCATGGCGCTTCGGGCACAGCGGCCGGCGCCTGCACTTGCGCCTCTGCTACGTCAAGGCCTCTTGAGAGGTCGATCTCCAGATCCTTCACGCCGCAAGTCTTCAGTTTATGCACCAGCTCGTGGCTATCGACAGCGAAGGAGGGCGCCCAGAACGGATTGTTCAGCCAGGAGCCGCCCAGGGCATGCACATACATGCCATGGCGTACTTGGTCGATTGTGATTTTCTTAATCATGCTAGTGCGATAACCGGATGCTGCGGATTGACACATCAAGGATAGCATATTGATAGTCGGCAACATCATCTCTGAACTTTGCATAAGCAAATAAGGACTTCGTTGTTTGGATTCCAAGCTCATCCGAATACCCTAGCGTGTCTTGGAAGGATTTCGCATGGATCTCTCGTTCATCGTTTCTGGTTTTGTCGTAGGCCTGCTCGTCGGATTGACCGGCGTTGGCGGTGGCTCGCTCATGACGCCTATCCTCACGCTACTGTTTGGCGTGTCGCCGTCCGTGGCAGTCGGTACCGACCTGGCGTTCGCTTCCATCACCAAGACTGCCGGCACCGCCACCCACCGTCTGCGCGGTACCGTGCGTTGGGACATCATGCGTTTGCTGTGCTACGGCGCCTTGCCTGCTGCACTCGTTGCGACCTTCGGCCTCAAGCAGTTTGGCGCCCTCGACAAGGAAATCGGCCACCTGATCCGCATCTGTATCGCCGGCTCCGTCATGCTGACCGTGGTGGCGATCCTGTTCCGCGGCAAGATGCTCGCCTGGATGCTGGCCCACCCTGAACGCCAACTGCAAGGCAAGACGCTGCGCACCGCGACCGTTGTGGCGGGCGCCGTGCTCGGCACCCTGGTCACTATTTCTTCGATTGGCGCTGGCGCAGTTGGCGCGACGCTGCTGGTGCTGATGTACCCGCGTCTGACGCCAGCCGAAGTGGCGGGCACCGATATCGCTTATGCCGTTCCGCTGACTGCCATCGCCGCCGTGGGCCACTGGTGGTTGGGCTCCATCAACTGGGCGCTGTTGCTGACTTTGCTGATTGGCTCCGTGCCCGGCATTACCATCGGCTCCTGGTTCGCCCGCTCCATGCCGGAACGCATCCTGCGTGGCGTATTGGCGACTGTACTGGTGACCGTCGCCGCCAAACTGGTGGCATGACTGCCCACGCGGCATCTAAGCAAATGACAAAAGGTTAGTTTGGTTTATAACGCATGAATGCGAACATGCGCTCCTGTTAGTCGAAAATGTAATAAGGGAGCAAGCATGTCTGCAGCAGCATTGCCGGTGACTGCGCCGGCAGGAGAGGTCAAAGCCCGCAAAGCGCCATACCGCGTGATGCCTGGCTTCAATCTGTCGCTCGGTTTCACGATCCTCTACCTGACACTGATCGTATTGATCCCGCTGTCGGCGATCTTCCTCAAGACTTTCACCATGACCTGGGACGGCTTCTGGGCTGCTGTCACGTCCGAGCGCGTGGTCGCTTCCTACAAGCTGACTTTCGGCGCATCCTTCATCGGCGCCTTGTTCAATGTCTTCTTCGGCGGCATCGTGGCCTGGGTCCTGGTGCGCTACAAATTCCCGGGCAAGCGCATCGTCGACGCGCTGGTCGACCTGCCGTTCGCGCTGCCGACCGCCGTGGCCGGCATTACGCTGACGGCCCTGTATTCTTCCAACGGCTGGTTCGGCCGCTATATCGAAGGCGTATTGGGCATCAAAGTCGCTTTCACCCCGCTGGGCGTGGTGGTGGCGCTGACCTTCATCGGCCTGCCTTTCGTGGTGCGTACCGTGCAGCCGGTCCTGGAAGACGCCGAGCGCGAACTGGAAGAAGCGGCAGCCAGCCTTGGCGCCTCGGCTTTCCAGACTTTCCGCCGCGTGGTGTTTCCGACCATCCTGCCTTCGCTGCTGACCGGCTTTGCGCTGGCCTTTGCACGCGCCACCGGCGAATTCGGTTCGGTGATTTTCATCGCCGGCAACATGCCGCTGGTATCGGAGATTACACCGCTGTTCATCATCACCAAGCTGGAACAGTATGACTACGCCGGCGCCACCGCGATTGCCGTGGTGATGCTGGTCGCCTCCTTCATCATGCTGCTGGCGATTAACCTGCTGCAGGCCTGGACGCGCGGGAGGAATGGCAAATGAGCGAAACCGTGACCAATATCCGTCGCGGCGAGCTGCCGCAACGCCATGACGTGCTTGAACCGCGCTGGGTGCGCTACACCCTGATCGCGGTGGCTCTGACCTTCCTGACCTTGTTCCTGTTCGTGCCGCTGGTGGCTGTGTTCATCGAGGCGCTAAAGAAGGGCTGGGAAGTGTATGTCAACGCCATCCTCGATGACGATTCGCTCGCGGCCATTAAACTGACCTTGCTGACGGCCGTCATTGCGGTGCCGTTCAACCTGGTGTTCGGCGTGGCCGCTTCGTGGGCCATCACCAAATTCGAATTCCGCGGCAAGAGCCTGCTGCTGACGCTGATCGACCTGCCGTTCTCGGTTTCTCCGGTGATCTCGGGCCTGATCTACGTGCTGCTGTTCGGCGCACAAGGCTGGTTTGGCCCCTGGCTGGCGGCGCACGACATCAAGATCCTGTTCGCCGTGCCGGGCATCGTGCTGGCCACCGTGTTCATCACCTTCCCATTCGTGGCGCGCGAGCTGATCCCGCTGATGCAGGCGCAGGGCAGCGAGGAAGAAGAGGCGGCCGTGGTGCTGGGCGCGAATGGCTGGCAGACCTTCTTCCGTGTGACCCTGCCGAACATCAAATGGGGCCTGCTGTATGGGGTGATCCTGTGTAACGCCCGCGCCATGGGCGAATTCGGTGCGGTGTCGGTGGTGTCCGGCCATATCCGCGGCGAGACCAACACCATGCCGCTGCAGGTAGAGATCCTCTACAACGAATACAACTTTGCCGCCGCCTTCGCCGTAGCCTCGCTGCTGGCATTGCTGGCGCTGGTCACCCTGGCGGTGAAAACCTTTATCGAATGGCGTTTGCACGTGAACGCCGAGGAGCATTGATATGACGATCGCAGTCAAGAACATCAACAAGCGTTTCGGCGATTTCGTCGCCCTGGATAATGTGTCGCTCGATTTTCCTCAAGGCGAGCTGACCGCGCTGCTGGGCCCATCGGGCTGCGGCAAGACCACGCTGCTGCGCTGCATCGCGGGCCTGGAACACCCTGACTCGGGCCAGGTGCTGCTGGATGGCCAGGATGCGTCCGACCGCCACGTGCGCGAACGCCAGGTGGGCTTCGTGTTCCAGCACTATGCGCTGTTCAAGCACATGACCGTTTTCGAGAACGTAGCCTTTGGCCTGCGCGTCAAGCCGCGCAAGGAGCGTCCATCGGAGGACCAGATCCGCCGCAAGGTCAAGGAGCTGCTGGAACTGGTGCAGCTGGACTGGCTGGCCGACCGCTATCCACCGCAGCTGTCCGGCGGCCAACGCCAGCGTATCGCCCTGGCGCGCGCCCTGGCAGTCGAGCCGCGCGTGCTGCTGCTGGACGAACCGTTCGGTGCGCTGGACGCCAAGGTGCGCAAGGAACTGCGCCGCTGGCTGCGCCGCCTGCACGACGAATTGCACGTGACCTCCATCTTCGTGACCCACGACCAGGAAGAAGCGCTGGAAGTGGCCGACCGCGTCGTGCTGATGAATAAAGGCCACGTCGAACAATTGGGTTCGCCGGACGAGGTGTATAACCACCCGGCATCGCCTTTCGTGTATGGCTTCCTGGGCAACGTCAACGTGTTCCATGGCCGCGTGCATGAAGGCGTGCTGGCCAGCGACGGCGTGGAGTTCGATGTGGAAGGCCACGGCAGCGGCAAGGGCACGGCCTACATCCGCCCGCATGACCTGGAAGTCGAACGCTATGAACAAGGCGCGGAAGGCATCGTGGTCAAGCTGCGCCGTGCACATGCGATCGGCCCGCTGGCCCAGCTCGACCTGGAGCGCGCAGACAATGCCCAGATTATCGAAGCAACTATCTCCAACGAACGCTATGTAGCGTTGAACCTGAAAGACGGCGAAACCCTGGTGGTGCGTCCAAAGCGCCTGCGCGTCTTCGTCGATGAGGCCCACGCATGAATTTCCAACAGCTACGCTCCGTGCGCGAAGCCGCGCGCCGCAACTACAACCTGACTGAAGTCGCCAACGCGCTGTTCACCTCTCAGCCGGGCGTGAGCCGCCAGATCCGCGAACTGGAAGACGAACTTGGCGTCGTCATTTTTGAACGCAACGGCAAGCGCCTGACCGGCTTGACCGAGCCGGGCAAGGGCATCCTGAAGATCGTCGACCGCTTGCTGGTGGAAGCGGAAAACCTGCAGCAGGCCAGCCTGGAATTCACCGGCCAGAAAAGCGGCACGCTGACCATCGCCGCCACGCACACCCAGGCCCGCTATGCACTGCCGAAAGCGGTCTCGCATTTCCGCAACGAGTTCCCGGATGTGCGCATCGCCTTGCAGCAGAGCGCACCTGACCATATCGCGGAATGGGTCTTGTCCGGCAAAGCCGATATCGGCATCGCCACCGAGGGCCTGTCGCAATTCCCGGACCTGGTGTCCTTCCCTTGCTACAAATGGAGCCACCTGGTGGTGGTGCCGGACGGCCATCCGCTGTTGACGCGCTCCCCGATCCGCCTGGACGACCTGGCCGATTACCCGCTGATTACCTACGACGTAGGCTTCACCGGCCGCGGCCACATCGATGCGGCTTTCGAGAAGGCCGGCGTGCGTCCGGATATCGTGCTGACCGCCATGGACTCGGACGTCATCAAGCAGTACGTCACGCTGGGGCTGGGCGTCGGCCTGGTGGCCTCGATGGCCTTCGATCACGGCCGCGACAAAGGGCTGCGCGCCATCGAGGCGTCCCATCTGTTCGCTGCAAATACAACAAGACTGGCCTTGCGCAAAGGCGCATACTTGCGATCTTATGCCTACGAGTTCATCTCGCAGTTCGCTCCTGATTTGAAACGCACCGATATCGAGCAAGCCTTGCAGGGAGGCGACGCCCTGTAACCTTGAAGGAGGTTGTATGGGAATCGGCAACTGGAAGATCGGCGTGCGCCTGGCCGCCGGATTGGGCCTGGCTTTGGCCTTCATGATTGGCATTGCCGTCACCGGCATTGCCAACCTGGGCAAACTGAATGACGGCACCGAGGATATCGCCAGCGACAAGGTGCCCAAGGTGGTTGCCGCCTATGAAGCGATCGGCGGCGTCAACGATATCGCGCGCGCCATGCGCAACGCCTTGCTGTCCAACGATCCGGAAACGGTGAAAAAGGAATTGAAGCGCGTCGGCGACAAGAAGGCCGAGATCGATGGCAATCTCGATAAACTTGCCAAATTGATTTCGGATGATGAGGACGAGGAAAGTAAGGCCAAGCTCAAGGCCGTGCTGGAGGCGCGCGAACGCTATATCGTGGTGCAGTCGGCCTTCCTGCAAATGTCCGCCGACGCGGATAAGCGCGAAGAAAGCGTCAAATACCTGCTCAGCGCAGTGCGCAAGGAGCAGACCGCGTACCTGACGGCGTTGACCGGCCTGGTCAAGTACCAGAGCGAAGCTGTGAACACCGCGAGCGATTCGCCAACAAGGCATTTGCCAGCTCACGCACACTGATGATTGTCCTGACCGCCGGCGCGGCTTTGCTGGCGGCCTGGGTTGCGTGGTGGGTCACGCGCAGCATTACCCGGCCGCTGAATCGCGCCGTCGGCGTGGCCGAAGCAGTTGCCGGCGGCGACCTGACGCAGCGCATCGAAGTGACCAGCCGGGATGAAACGGGCCAGTTGCTGCAGGCGCTGGCCAATATGAACGACAGCCTGGCACGAACGGTCGGCAAGGTGCGTTCGGGCTCGGACACCATCACCAATGCATCCAACGAAATCGCCACCGGCAACCTGGACCTGTCCTCGCGCACGGAGGAGCAAGCCAGTTCGCTGGAGGAAACCGCGTCGTCGATGGAGGAGCTGACATCGACCGTGCAGCAGAATGCGGAAAACGCGCGGCAGGCCACGCAATTAGTGGTCACGGCGTCGGACTTCGCCACGCGCGGCGGGGCCGTGGTGGGGCAGGTCGTCAAGACCATGGGGGCGATCAAGGAGTCGTCCAACAAGATTGTCGACATCATCGGCGTCATTGACGGTATCGCTTTCCAGACCAATATCCTGGCCTTGAATGCGGCGGTGGAAGCGGCGCGCGCCGGCGAGCAGGGCAGGGGCTTTGCCGTCGTCGCGTCCGAAGTGCGCAACCTGGCGCAGCGCTCCGCTGCGGCGGCCAAGGAGATCAAGGAGCTGATCGGCCACTCGGTCGATACGGTGGACGAAGGCGCGCGCCTGGTCGACCAGGCCGGAGAAACGATGGACGGCATTGTCCGGGCGGTACAGCAGGTCAGCGAAATCATGCAGCAGATCAGCGCCGCCAGCCAGGAGCAAAGCAGCGGCATCGCGCAAGTGAACCAGGCCATCGTCTCGATCGACGACGTGACGCAGCAAAATGCCGCGCTGGTGGAGGAAGCCGCGGCGGCCGCGCAATCGATGCGGGACCAGGCGGAAATGCTGGCGGATGCTGTCAGCGTATTCCGGCTGGCAGACCATCAGGCCGACCCGCAGCGGTTGGCCGCGCGCGCCATGGTCAAGGCGGCCACGCGGCCGGCGCCGGCAACTTCGGGGAAGACAGCGCCCGCCGCGCCAAGGCTGTCTAAGCCCGCCCGGACGGCAAGCACCGACAGGGAGTGGGAAGAGTTTTAAGCTACTGGCCCGGGTTGGGCAGGCGGGCGTGGATCGCATCGACCGCCGCCATGATTTCGGGCGACAGGCGCGTGCTGAAGGCGTCGATGTTTTCCTTCAGCTGTGCCATCGTGGTGGCGCCGATGATGGTGGAGGCCACGAACCAGCGCGAGTAGCACCACGCCAGCGCGAGCTGCGCCGGCGTCATGCCGTTGTCGCGCGACAGCTTCGCATACTGCGCCACTGCATCCAGCACGCCTGGGCGCAGATAGCGCGGGCTCCAGGTCGGCGGGAAGATGGTCAGGCGGCCGTGTGCCTTCGGATCGTCGTGGTATTTTGCCGTCAGCTGGCCGAAGGCAAGGGGGCTATACGCCATCAGGCTTACTTGCTCGCGGAAGCAGGTCTCGTCGAGGAAGCTGGTTTCGAAATGGCGGGCCGTCAGGTTGTACAGGTTCTGGATCGTCGCGATGCGCGGCAAGCCTTTCATCTCGGACTGCTTGATGAATTCGGATACGCCCCAGCAGCTCTCGTTGGAGACGCCGATATGGCGGATCTTGCCTTCCTTGATTAGCTCGCCCAGCACGGCCAGGGTTTCTTCTACGGCGATGCTGTGGCGTTCCTTGCCCGGATCGAACTGGCTGGCGCCGAAGATCGGCACGTTGCGGCTTGGCCAGTGCAGCTGGTACAGGTCGATGTAGTCGGTCTGCAGGCGCTGCAGGCTGGTCTCCACCGCAGCGCGGATATTGACCGCATTGTGGTTGCTCTTTCCCTTGCGGATCCAGTGCATGTACGGGTTCGGGCCCGCCACCTTGGTCGCCAGCACCACGTCGGCGCGGCGGCCGGATTTTTTCAGCCAGCTGCCGATAAAACGCTCGGTATTACCCTGGGTAGCTTCGGACGGCATCACTGGATACAGTTCGGCCGTATCGATGAAATTGACGCCTCGCTCCAGCGCGTAAACAATCTGCGCATGCGCTTCCGCTTCAGTGTTCTGCTGGCCGAAGGTCATCGTGCCAAGGCAGATCTTGCTGACCTTGAGGTCGCTGCGGCCCAGGATAATCTTTTCCATGCTTAGCCTCGCAGCGCGTCCGCGCAGTCGCGCACCAGCGCAGGACCGGCGTAGATCAGGCCGGAGTACAACTGCACCAGCTGCGCGCCCGCTTCGATCTTGGCCTTCGCATCCTTGCCCTGCATGATGCCGCCCACGCCGATGATCGGCAGTTCGTTGCCCAGTTCCGCCTTGAGCAGGCGGATCACGTTGTTGGACAGCTCGAACACCGGCGCGCCCGACAGGCCGCCCGTTTCCGCGCCGTGCTGCATGCCTTCCACGGCAGTGCGGCTCAGGGTAGTGTTGGTGGCGATCACGCCATCGATCTTGTGACGCAGCAGGGCGTCGGCGATGTTCTTCACCTGGTCGCCATCCATGTCCGGAGCGATTTTCAACGTCATCGGCACATAGCGCTTGTGCTGGTCGGCCAGGCGCAGTTGTGCGTCCTTCAGCTGGGACAGCAGGCCGTCCACTTCGGATGCGCCTTGCAGCTGGCGCAGGTTCTTGGTGTTCGGCGAAGAAATGTTGACAGTGACATAGCTGGCGTATGGATAAACCTTGCCGAGGCAGTGCAGGTAATCGTCCACCGCGCGTTCGATCGGCGTATCGGCGTTCTTGCCGATGTTCAGGCCCAGCACGCCCTCGCGGTTCTGGTAGAAGCGCGACGACTGCACGTTGGCCACGAAGGCATCGACGCCGCCGTTATTGAAGCCCATGCGGTTGATGATGCCTTGCGCAGCAGGGATGCGGAACATGCGCGGCCTTGGGTTGCCAGGCTGCGCACGCGGCGTCACGGTGCCCACTTCGATGGAGCCGAAGCCCAGGTCGGCCAAGGCGTCGATGAAAGCGCCGTCCTTGTCCAGGCCTGCGGCCAGGCCGACCGGGTTGCGGAAAGTCAGGCCCATCACGGTGCGCGGATCGTCTTTCGGACGGCGCACCATGGCGCGCGTCAGGCCCAGGGCGGACAGGCGCTTCAGTGCAGGCAGGGTGAAATGGTGGGCGGATTCCGCGTCCATCGAGAACAGGACGGGGCGGGCGAGGGCGTACAGGAATTTTTCGGACATGTGGGCAGCTTCGGTGAATTTTGCAGCATTTTACACTGCCCGCCCTGCCTTACTTCGCCGTCAGCGGTCCCCACACGCCCTTGATGCGCGCCTGCAGCGGCTGGAATTTAATCTTGTAATTCATCTTGGGGCTGTCTTCGATCCAGTAGCCCAGGTAGACGAATTCGAGCCCCAGCTCATGCGCCTGGGCGATTTGCCACATCACGTTATAGGTGCCGAAGGAGGCGCCCGGCACGTCCGGGTCGAAGAAGGTGTAGACAGAAGACAGGCCATCCGACAGCACGTCAATGATGGACACCATGCGCAGCGTGCCATCCGGTTCGCGGAATTCCACCAGACGCGTGTTGACCCGGCTTTGCAGCAGGAATTGCGCATACTGGTCGCGCGAGTCCTGGTCCATGCCGCCGCCAGCGTGGCGCGTGCTCTGGTAGCGCAGGTAAAGGTCGTAGTGCTCATCGGAGAAGGACAGGCTGGCGACGCCCGCTTCAAGATTGCTGTGACGCGTCCAGGCACGGCGCTGGCCGCGCGTGGGCTTGAACGCGCCGGCTTCCACGCGCACCGGGATGCAAGCCTGGCATCCATCGCAATATGGACGATAAGTAAAGATGCCGCTGCGACGGAAGCCATTCTTCACCAGCTCCGAATACACGTCGGCGTTGATCAGATGCGATGGCGTCGCCACTTGCGAGCGGGCCTGTCGCGCATCAAGGTAGCTGCACGGATAAGGCGCCGTTGTATAAAACTGCAACGTTGCGAAGGGAAGATCGTTAAGCTGCGTCATGCTTCATATCATAACGCGTCCGCGGCTTAAAACGGTGCGATAGGGCACCAATCGCGTATCTGTGGCATCACAATATTTTTTTGCAAGTGCGTGATGAAGTCTGTTCGTGGTATAGGACGCGCGCCGAGCGACGCCAGGTGGCCGGTCTCTTGCTGGCAATCGATCAGTTCAACGCCATGCTGTCGTAAGAAGTGCACAAGATAAGCGAGAGCGACTTTCGACCCGTCGGTGACGCGCGCGAACATCGACTCGCCGTAGAACATGGTGCCGATCGACACGCCGTAAGCGCCGCCTACCAGTTCGCCATCCAGCCACAGTTCGGAAGAGTGGGCATAGCCCTGACGATGCAAGCCGGTATAGCCGGCGATGATGTCTTCCGAAATCCAGGTGCCGGGGCCATCGCGGCGCGGTGCCGCACAGGCGCGCATCACCTGCTCGAAAGCGCTGTCAAAGCGCACTTCCCAGCGGCTGTCGCGCGCGATTTTCCTGAGCGTCTTGCGCAGGCTTTCAGAGATTTTGAAATCGGCGGTGCGCAAGACCATGCGCGGATCGGTGCTCCACCACAAGATGGGCTGGCCTTCCGAAAACCAGGGAAAGATGCCGCGCTGGTAAGCGGCCAGCAGCCGCTTGGGCGACAAATCCGCGCCCGCAGCCAGCAGGCCCGGCGCGTCCGTGGTCAGGGCTTCGGAGACGTCGGGAAAGGGCGTGTTGACGTCAAGCCAGGGAATCATTTGTCGGTCGGCTGGCGCATGGGCTGCGTGATGTCCTGCGTGTGGAAGCCGTAGCTGCCGCCTTCACGCATCTTGGCGCGGTCGGCGAAGAAGAATTCCAGCGTGGTGCGGATGGTGGGGAAGGCCAGATCGTCCCACGGGATTTGCGCTTCCGTGAACATTTGCACGTCCAGGCTCTCCTCACCCGGCGCAAAGTCCAGGTCGCGCAGCGTGGCCAGGTAGAACATGTGGACCTGGTGAACGCGCGGCACGTTGAGCAGGGTATAGAGCGGACCGAGTTCGATATTGGCGCCCGCTTCCTCTTCCGTTTCGCGCTGGGCGGCTTCGGCAGTGGTTTCGCTGTTTTCCATGAAACCGGCAGGCAGGGTCCAGAAGCCGCGGCGCGGCTCGATGGCGCGCTTGCAGAGCAAAACCTGCAACTCGCCATCGCGCTCCCAGACCGGCAAGGTGCCGATCACCATCTTGGGATTCTGATAATGGATTGCCGAGCAGTTGACACAAACGTAACGCGGCCGGTTGTCACCGGCCGGTACCATCAACTCAACAGGGTGAGCGCATTCTGAGCAAAATTTCATAGCGTTACTTTACACCGAACGGGCCGTTGCCGGGATTCGGCGAAATATATTCGAGCTATCGTAAAAAGGACGGGGATAAATATTGCCTAAAAAGGCGGGAAGCCCTATAATACTCGCATCAGACGCGGGGTGGAGCAGTCTGGCAGCTCGTCGGGCTCATAACCCGAAGGTCACAGGTTCAAATCCTGTCCCCGCAACCAGAATTCTGAAGAAACCGTCATCAGCTTTTGTGCGATGACGGTTTTTTTTCGCCTTTTTACGCCGCAGAGTGCGCTTTTCGCAGGAAATCGAGGATGTCGTCGGTCATCATGCGGCCCTGGTTGAGTGCCGGCTCATTTTCCAATGCTTTGCGGAAACGCTGACGTGCATCCGGAGCGCTTCCAACCATGTCTGTGAAGAGTTCGAACCAGCGTTGTGCCAAAGCACGAGCTTTCGGCGCTTGCGGAGATGGATCGGCAGCCATCTGCTCGCGGATTTCGCTGATCAGGGCCGGCCACTCGTGGGCACGGGTGCGGAAATGCTTGTGCATGGTCTCTATTTCCTCCGGCAGCATGTATTTGGCATAGAGCGCCAGCTTGCCCTGGCCGGCGGCGGCCGCGATGTAATTGCGCATCTCCATGGTGACACCGCTTTGTTTGCGGTATTCCTCCTCACGCGACCACATATTGTCCAGGCGCTGCATCATGTCGAAGCTGTGGCCGGCCTGGCGGCTGAAGGTCGCCATCCATTTTTCCGCGAGTTGCTGCACCGCCGGGTCGGACGGCGGGACGCCTGCCGCCATTTTTTGCTTCACTGCCTCGATCAGCGCTTCCCATTCCTTCGGGGCCGCAGGGTCGTTAACCATCGGCAGTTGGGCCAGTTCTTCCTTGGTAAAGTATTTGTCGTACACGGTCATTTGCTCCAATGTGGTTAGCCAGGTAGCCAATTCCGGTTCCTCGCCTGCCAGCAGTTGCCCGCGCAGGGCCGTCAGCTGCTCGCGCAGTTTGGCGGCTTCCGCGATTTGCTGATCGAGCGAATCGATCTGGCGGGCAATCAGGTCGGGCAGGGAAGTGTTGGGCTTGGCCAGGAAGTGACCGATGTCGGCCAGCGCCATGCCGAAACGGCGCAGGGCCTGCACCTGGTGCAGGCGCGCCACGTCATCGCGGTTGTAGAGGCGATAGCCGGCATCGGAACGTCCCGATGGCTTGAGCAAGCCGATGCTGTCGTAATGGTGGAGCGTCCGCACGGTCAGGCCGGAACGGCGCGCCAGTTCACCCACTTTCAACATCATCATTTAGCTCCTTGTCATCGTTACGTTACCGACATGCTGGAGCCTGACGTTAGGTGAGGGTCAAGCGCTTTCGTTGGGACGGTCGGCGAGGCTGGCCCACAGGTGGGCAGCCGCCATTGTGCGGTGTGGCTGCCACCGCTGCAAGATCTGCTCCGTGCGCGCCATGTCGAGCTTGGCGTCTTCGCCCAACAGGCGTTGCAGGGCAGCGCGGATCGCCACGTCGCCGTGCAGCGAGCAGTCAGCGTAGCCATAACCGCGCAGCAGGGCATAGTTGACGGTCCAGGGGCCGATGCCTTTGACCGCAAGCAGGTTCTTGCAGATGGCGGGGATCGGATTGTCGTCACGCTCCTCGATATCGAGTTCGCCCGCCGCCACCAGTTGGGCGAAGCGGATCAGGGTTTCAGCCTTCGCCCGCGAAAACTTGCGGGTAGTGAGGTCTTCGACTGAAAGCTTGGCCACGTCCGAGGCCTCGGGATAGCACCACAAGCCATCGCTGTGCTGGCGCCCGGCCTGCAGAATGAAGGTACGGCGCAGCGCGATCGCGAAGGACAGGTTGATCTGCTGGCCGATAATGGCCCAGGTCAGCGCCTCGAACACGGTGGCCGACTGCACGATGCGCAGTCCCGGCTGGCGCGCGACGAGAGGACCAAGCAGTGCATCCTCACGAGCGAAGGCGACGAAGGGCGCCGGGTCGATGTGCAGGCCGAGGATGTTGCGCGCAGCGGCCTCTATCTGTGCAGCCAGCGCCAAAGGGACCTTACGCGCGCGCGGCAATTCGATCTCAGCCTCGCACGCGGCCGAACGCACGCGGCCCTGTGGCAGTGCGACGTTCAGCGCAACGGGCACGCCGTCCAGCAGCATGCCTTTGCGGATCGCTTCCGGACTGACTTGCTCGGCGACGCTTTCCGCATCGCGGCTATGGAAGGCCAGTACATCCTGCACGCGATAGCCGGCAGGCAGGGCGAGTGAAAACGAATGCTTCATGCCGCTTCAGTATTGCGCATCCAAGGCAGCTTGACCTTGTAGCCCGTGACCAGCATGGTGCCCGTGATCACGATGGCAGCACCGGCAACGGTGTACCAGCCCACGACTTCATGCAGGAACAGCGAACCCCACAAGATACCGAACAAAGGATTCAGGAAAGTGACGGTGAGCGCCGAAGTCGGCCCAACATCGCGCACCAGTCCGAAATAGAGCAGGTAAGCGATGCCGCTGCACAGCACACCCAGCGCCAAAGCTGCACCCATGATGCCGACGGTAGGTTCGCCCGGCTGCGGGAAAATCGCCAGCGCAGGGATAGTCAGCAAAGCGGCGGCCCACATGCTGCCGTGCGCATTGGCAAAGGGCTCGACGCCTTGTGCCGACTTCGCGACCTTCGTGTAGGTAGTCGCAATGCTGTAGCTAAATGCCGCCAGCGTCGCCGCAGCGATGGCCAGCCCCGCACCTTCCTTGCTGCTGACATGATCAAAGCCCACCAGCATGGCAACTCCCGCCGTACCAAGCGCCAGGCCGAGCATGACGCGTTTCGACACCATATGGCGATGCCACACCGCGCCCACGATCGCACCCCAGATCGGCGCGGTCGCATTCAGCACGGAAAGCACGGAAGCCGTCAACGTCTTGGCTGCAAAAGCGAACAGCACGAAAGGCAGCGCCGAGTTGAAGAAGCCCAGCACCAGATAATGCCGCCAATGCCTACCGATATCGAGCCGCTTGCGCAGCGCCAGTCCCACAACGGCCAGGAAAACCGCCGCAAAGGTCACGCGATACTCAATCAGCACCCCCGGCCCCAGCACCGGCGCCGCGATACGCATGAAGAGGAAAGAGCTGCCCCAAATCGCAGCCAGGAAAATCAGTTTGAGAAGGTTGGAAGTATTCATACGGTTCAGTTCGTGTCAACCTTGGGGTCAGGCTCTTTGGTTGCCATTGGCAGAGCCCGTGTCAACCAAAGAGCCTGACCCCAAGGTTGACACGGGCTCGGCTGTAGGGCGATCTGGTTCTTGCTTTTGAATTCGGTAAGTCACGTTGAGCAGGCGGCGCTGGGGGGCGTTGCGAGGGCGGCGGCGTGGTTGATTTGCAGGACTTCGGGGACGCCGTTCTTGATCGCGGTCATTTCGGCCAGGATGGAGATGGCGATTTCGGGCGGTGTCTTGCTGCCGATGTATAAGCCAATCGGGCCGTGCAGGCGGGCGATCTGCTCTTCCGTCAGGTCGAACTGCAGCAGCCGTTCGCGGCGCTTGGCGTTGTTGGCGCGCGAGCCGATCGCGCCGACATAAAAGGCGTTCGTCTTCAGCGCTTCCATCAGGGCCATGTCGTCCAGCTTCGGGTCGTGCGTCAGGGCGACTACTGCACTGCGCGAGTCGAGCTGCATTTCCAGCACGAGGTCGTCGGGCATGGCGTGTAGCAGGGGCACTTCGGGCAGGGACCAGCCGGCGCGGTATTCTTCGCGCGGGTCGCACACGGTGACGTGGTAGTCCATGGCGGTGGCGATCTGCGCCAGCATGCGGGAGAGCTGGCCGGCGCCAATGATCAGCAGCCGCCAGCGCGGGCCGTGCTGGGTGATGAGCAGGTCGCCGTTGCGCTCCAATACGGCGCCGGGGCGGGCGCGTTCGAGCTTCACCGCACCGTTGCCCAGGTCGAGCGTGCGGGCAACCAGTTCGTGCGCGGCGAGGCGGTCAAGCAATTCGTCGATTCGGCTGTGGGGGCTTAGCGGTTCGAGCGCGAGTTCGATGGTGCCGCCGCAGGGCAGGCCGAAGCGGTGGGCTTCGTCGGCGGTGATGCCGTAGCTGACCACTTCGGGCAGCTGGCGCTGGATGCCTTCCTTGCGTACGCGTTCGATCAGGTCGTCTTCAATGCAGCCGCCGGAGACTGAGCCGACCACGCGGCCGTCTTCGCAAATGGCGAGGGTGGCGCCGATCGGGCGCGGGCTGGAACCCCAGGTCCGGATCACGGTAACCAGCTGGCAGCGCAGTCCCGCAGCGAGCCAGGCGGAACAGGTCTTGAGCACTTCGAGGTCGATGCTATCCATGCCCGAACTATAGCAAGGGTCGGCGCTTTTTGCAGACGGCCTTCATGGCCTTTTCGGCGGAGCTGTCCGGCGCGACCGTTTCCGGGTCGTAGGCTTCGTATTTGAAGGTGCCTACCGGTTCGCCTTTGCCCAGTACCTCGGGATGGAAGGTCTGGCTCAGCGGGGTGCGGGTGCCGGCATCGCAGGCATACAAATGCAGCGAGCGTACCGAGAGGTACATTTTGCCGTCCGGCGCTGTCTGGGGTTTGCGGAAGGACTCCATGGTCCAGGCCTTGCGGCCTTCGGGCGCGCTGCGCACCGATTTCTTGTCGAGCAGGAGAATGCTGTCCTTGTCTTTTGCGACGGTAGTCCAGGGCCCCGCCAGCGCCACCGTGGGCGCCAGGGCGAGGATCAGGACTACAGTTTTCATGGCAGGAGTGGGCGCTTGGAGGCCTGCTTGGCCTTGATTTCAGAGACGCTGCGGTCCATCGCCGCCAAACGTGCGGAGACGTTCGGGTGGATCGCGGTGTAGCCGTTCAGTACCGTGGCTGGGTACTGGCCGGACAGGCGCTGCCAGAAGCCGTGCGCATTGCTGATGTTGTAGCCGGCGCGCGCCAGCATATACAGCGCCAGGTTGTCCGCCGCCACGTCGTAATCGGAAGGCATGGGGCGCACGCCCGCGCTGCCGACCAGCATGGTCAGGTCGGGCCGCATCGAGGCCAGGTTGTCGATGATGCTGGACATGGTGGCGGTGCTGCGCATCTGCACCGTGTGGCCGAGGATGTTGTGCGCCAGCTCTTTCGCCATCACATAGGCAATCGCTTCGTCATTCTGCGCGAAGTTGATCATGCCGCGCGTCAGCAGCACGCGGCTGCCATCGTTGTAGGCGTTCACATTGTCCGAGTTGCCCAGGTCGACGCGGAAGGCGCAGGCGCGTGTGACAGGCACGTTCAGTGTCTGGTTGCCGCCGTTGCGGGCGATGGTCATGCTCAGTGTCGCACTGTTGGCGGTCAGTGGACCGAAGACTGCGGCAGCTTTGCTTTCGGCGTCGCGGCCACGTGGCAGCGGCTTGCCGCCTGCGGCCACCAGGTCGTCGCCCTTGCGCAAGCCGGCGCGCGCGGCGCCGCTGCCAGCCAGTACGCCGGACACTTGCAGCACGTCGTCGTAACCCAGTACGGCGGCCGATGCGTCGGCGTATTCGCCTGGGTAGGAGTATTTGTTCTTGGCGGTGAAGCCGAGCAGGTTGCGCGCCTGCGCCTTGCACAGGTCGGCATTATTGATGAGCAGCGGGGCGGCGACGCGGTACAGGCGTTCCTGCAAGCCTGCAATCGCTTTGAGGTGGTCGCGCGCAGCCTGCATTTGCGGCGTCACCACGGGCGCAGGCGGCGCCGTTGGCTGGATCGGCTCTGCCGGCGCGGTATGCTCGGTGCCGGATTGGAATGTGGAACAGGCAGAGAGCAGGAGCGAGGCGGCGATTGCCGGCCAAGTCAGCCGGCGAACCGGCGCAGGGTGACGAAGATATTGCTCTACTGCCATATTTATTTCCTCAGTGCTTGCCTGTGCTGCCGAAACCTCCGGCGCCGCGGTCGCTGGCCTCGAAGTCTTCGACAACATTAAAGCCAACCTGCAGCACGGGCACGATGATCAATTGCGCCAGGCGCTCCATTGGGTTCAGCGTAAACGTGTTTAAGCCCCGGTTCCAGGTAGACACCATCAATTGTCCCTGGTAATCGGAGTCAATCAAGCCTACCAGATTCCCCAAAACAATGCCGTTCTTATGGCCCATGCCCGAGCGGGGCAGGATCATGGCCGCATAGCCCGGGTCGGCGATATGGATGGCAAGGCCGGTCGGGACCAGCACAGTCTGGCCGGGCTCGATCACGAGCGGTGCATCGATGCAAGCGCGCAGGTCGAGGCCGGCGCTACCGGGAGTTGCATACGCCGGCATCTGTTCTTTCATGCGCGGGTCGAGGATTTTGACGTCTACAGTTTTCATTGGAATAGCGAGTTCTTGTCGATGCGTTTGGCGATTTCGGAAATCAGCTGGCGCGCCAGCGTGAGCTTGTCGGCGCGCGGCAGGATGGTATGTCCGTTCTCGTCAAACAGGATAATGGTGTTGTCGTCCTGGCCGAAGGTGTTGTGGCCGATATTGCCGACCAGGAGGGGAATGCCTTTGCGTTCGCGTTTGCTGGCGCCGTATTCGATCAGGTTTTCCGATTCGGCGGCGAAGCCTACGCAGTAAGGCCAGCCGGCCAGGCTGGTACGGGTGGCCACGCTGGCCAGGATGTCCGGATTCTGTTCGAACTTCAGTTCCGGCACGCTGTTGTCGCCGGTTTTCTTGACCTTCTGCGCGCTCGGGTTCACGACTTTCCAGTCGGCCACCGCGGCCACGGAAATGAACACGTGCTGGCCGCCGATGTGGTCCATCACGGCGTCGAACATCTGCTGTGCGCTCTTGACGTTGTGGCGGTCCACGCCGTACGGCGTCTCCAGCGCGACAGGACCAGACACCAAAGTCACTTCGGCGCCCGCTTCACGCGCGGCGCGCGCCACGGCATAGCCCATCTTGCCGGAGGACAGATTGGTGATGCCGCGCACCGGGTCGATGGCTTCGAAGGTCGGGCCTGCGGTGACCAGGATGCGCTTGCCGGCCAGGACTTTCGGCTGGAAGGCTGCGATCATTTCCGCCAGCAGTTGTTCCGGTTCCAGCATGCGGCCCAGGCCTGTTTCGCCGCAGGCCTGGTCGCCGGCGGCAGGACCGAACACGGTGATGCCGTCTGCACGCACTTGCTCCACATTGCGCTGGGTGGCCGGGTTGGACCACATTTCCACATTCATGGCGGGTGCGATCAGCAAGGGCACACGGCTTGGGCGGGCCAGGCACATGGTCGACAGCAGGTCGTCGCACACGCCGTGCGCCAGCTTGTAGATGAAGTCGGCGGAGCAGGGCGCGATCAGGATGGCGTCGGCATCGCGCGTGACGTCGATGTGGGCCATATTGTTGTTCACGCGCGGATCCCACTGGCTGCTGAAGACCGGCTTGCCGGACAGAGCCTGCATCGTCACCGAAGTGATGAAGTGGGTCGCGGCATCGGTCATCACGACCTGCACCGAGGCGCCTTCCTTGGTCAGCGCGCGGCACAGTTCAGCGGCCTTGTAGCAGGCTACGCCGCCGGACAGGCCGAGGACGATTTTCTTGCCAGTCAGTTCCATTTTGCTGCTCCTACTTGTTCACGCGGCGCAGTTCGTCCAGTACGAACAGTGCGGCGCCAATGCAGATGGCGGTGTCGGCGATGTTAAAGGCCGGGAAGTGGCCGAAGCCGCTCCAGTGAAAATCGAGGAAGTCGATCACGTGGCCGTGCCAGATGCGGTCGATCACGTTGCCGACTGCGCCGCCCAGGATCAGGGACAGGGCCCAGCAAAACATGCGCTGGCCGCTGTGGCGCATCAGCAGGTAGATGATGTACAGCGCGGCGAAGACGCCGATGGCGGTGAACAGGTGGCGCTGCCAGCCGCCTTCATTGGCCAGGAAGCTGAATGCGGCGCCTTTGTTGTAGGCCAGGACCAGGTTGAAGAAGCTGGTGATGACTTTTTCTTCACCATACACGAATAGCTTGCTGATCGTGATTTTGCTTAGCTGGTCCAGCAGGATGATGATGAAGGCGATGCCCAGCCATGGGGCCATGCTGCCGGAGGGTTTGCTGCTGAAGGTAGTGGTCTTTTTGGTGGCCATGGTTTCTTTTCTTTGCTGCTCGCCGGAACCCGGTGAACCTGGGTCTGACCCAAGGGTCAGACCCGGCCGGCGGCTGCCGCAGACTTGGGTTAGGCGAACTTGCGGGACTCGCCGGCGCCGAACAGGTTGGAGTGGCAACGACCGCACAGGCCTGGGTGGTCGGCGTGCGAGCCCACGTCTGCACGGTAGTGCCAGCAGCGCTCGCACTTCTGCGCGGTCGATGCCGCCACGTTCACCGCTTCATCCGCTTCGGATGCCACTTCGACAGCCTTGGCCAGCGAAGTGATGAAGATGAACTTCAGGTCGTCGTCCAGCGATGCCAGCGCCTTGAACTTGTCGCCGGCGGCCTTGATCTCCAGTTCCGCCTGCAGCGAGGAGCCGATCGCACCGGAGCCGCGCAGTTCTTCCAGTTGCTTGGTCACGTCGGCCCGCACGGCGATGATGGTCGCGTACTTGGCCATCAGGGCTTCGGCGTCCGCCAGTTCCGGCAGCTGCCACCAGGTCTGGGTGTAGATGGTTTCGTCGCTGGCTTTGAACGATTCTTCGCCGGCGAACGATGCCCACGCCTCTTCGGCGGTGAAGCACAGCACCGGCGCCATCAGGCGCAGCAGCGACTGGGTGATGTGCCACAGCGCGGTCTGCGCGGAACGGCGTGCCTTGGAATCCACGGCGCTGGTGTACAGGCGGTCCTTCAGGATGTCCAGGTAGAAGCCGCCCAGGTCCTCGGAGCAGAAGTTCTGCAGCTTGGACACCACCGGGTGGAATTCGTAACGCTCGTAATGGCGCGACAGGTCGGCCTGCAGGGCCGCCATATTGGCCAGCGCGTAGCGGTCGATTTCCAGCAACTCGGCCACCGGCACGGCGTTCGCCTTCGGATCGAAGTCCGAGGTATTGGCCAGCAGGAAGCGCAGGGTGTTGCGGATACGGCGGTACGACTCGGTCACGCGCTTCAGGATCTCGTCGGAGATCGACAGCTCGGAGGTGTAGTCGGTGGCGGCCACCCACAGGCGCAGGATATCGGCGCCCAGTGTGTCGGACACCTTCTGCGGCGCGACGGTATTGCCGATCGACTTCGACATCTTCTTGCCTTCGCCGTCGACCACGAAGCCGTGGGTCAGCAGGGCCTTGTACGGCGGACGGCCGTTCAGCATCGAAGAGGTCAGCAGCGAGGAGTGGAACCAGCCGCGGTGCTGGTCCGAGCCTTCCAGGTACAGGTCGGCCGGGAAATGCGATTGCTCAGGATGCGAGCCGCGCAGCACGGTCTGGTGAGTGCAGCCGGAGTCGAACCAGACGTCCAGCGTGTCCTTGTTCTTCACATAGTGTTCGGCTTCCGCGCCCAGCAGCGTGGCCGGATCCAGGGCCTGCCAGGCGTCGATGCCGCCTTGCTCGATCAGCTTGGCCACCTGCTCCAGCAGTTCCGCGGTGCGCGGGTGCAGCTCGCCCGTTTCCTTGTGGACGAACACCGCCATCGGCACGCCCCACTGGCGCTGGCGCGACAGGGTCCAGTCCGGACGGTTGGCGATCATGCCGTGCAGGCGCGCCTTGCCCCAGTCAGGGAAGAATTCGGTGGCTTCGATGCCTTCCAGCGCGGTTTCGCGCAGGGTGGAACCGCCGTCCAGCGGCTGGATGTCCATGCCGGCGAACCACTGCGAGGTGGCGCGGTAGACGATCGGGGTCTTGTGGCGCCAGCAGTGCATGTAGCTGTGGTCGAACATCTTCAGTTCGAACAGGGCGCCTGCTTCGCGCAGCGCTTCGCAGATCGGCTTGGAGGCTTCCCAGATGCTCATGCCGCCGAACAGCGGCAGGGAAGGGATGTACTTGCCGTCCCCCATCACCGGCTTCAGGATGTCGTCATCCTTCATGCCGTGCGATTTGCAGGAGATGAAGTCGTCCTGGCCGTAAGCCGGGGCCGAGTGCACCACGCCGGTACCGCTTTCGGTGGTCACGTAGTCGGCGATGTAGACCGGCGACAGGCGGTCGTAGAACGCGTCGCGGGCGTGCAGCGGGTGCTTGAAGGCGATGCCGGCCAGCTTGTCGCCGGTGGCGGTGGCGATGACGCTGCCTTCCAGCTTGTAGCGCTCCAGGCAGGAGGCCACCAGGTCCTTGGCCAGGATCAGCAGCAGCGGCTTGCCGTCGCGCTCGGTCTGCACCAGCGCGTAGGTCACTTCGTGGTGCATGTTCAGGGCCTGGTTGGACGGGATGGTCCAAGGGGTGGTGGTCCAGATCACCACGAAGCCGTCGCCGGCCGGCAGGGCGGGCAGGCCGAAGGCGGCTGCCAGCTTGTCGTGTTCATGGAAGGCGAAACCGACGTCGATCGCCGGGTCGCGCTTGTTCTGGTATTCCACTTCCGCTTCCGCCAGGGCGGAACCGCAATCGAAGCACCAGTTCACAGGCTTCAGGCCGCGGTAGACATAGCCTTTCTCCAGCAGCTTGCCCAGGGCGCGCAGCTCGTCGGCTTCGTTACCGTAGTTCATGGTCAGGTAAGGGTTGTCCCATTCGCC